>OCHM01000891.1_pt1 | contig 16341 bp, 10 predicted proteins | sample 1538901 | NCBI WGS metagenome assembly OCHM01 (sample SAMN04571734, study PRJEB22368) | human gut metagenome | biome: human gut; material: stool | host: Homo sapiens | place: Luxembourg | collected 2012-11-08 | reverse complement strand
CGAAGAAGCCTTGATTTTTCAGGGCTTCTTTTTTTATGTGATTCGCTTTAACGCCGTGCCTGCCCGAAGCAGCTGAGAACTGAACAGACAGAGCGGCGGGAAGCGGTTCTTCGGCAGGAAGAAATAAGGAATGAGGCATAAAAATAACCCCGTTTGCCGAACGGATTTCGTTCAGCAAAGGGGGTTTTGTTTTTATCTGATTAAGTCAAGTGCCTTCGCACATTCCTCCAGTGCATCCACAACCTTGTCCAAATCCTCTTTGGTGTGGTCTGCGGAAAGGATGGTACGCAGGCGTGCGGTTCCTCTGGGTACCATGGGGAATTGCAGGGCCTGTGCATAAACGCCTCGTTCATACATCATTTCACTGAGCTTCTGCGCCTTTTCGGCATCGCCGACGATAATCGGGATAACAGGTGTGACGGATGTGCCGATATTCAAGCCGAGCTTGCTCAGGCGGTTGGCAAAGTAATTGCGGTTTTCCCACAGCTTATCTACCAGTGCCGTATTTTCCATGACCAGATCTACAGCCTTTGCTGCCGCCGCTGTCAGGCAGGGAGCCATGGGGGAAGCGGTGAAGATAAAGCTTCTTGCCTTGGGACGCAGTGCCTCGATGAACTCCTTCGGGCCTGCCACAAAGCCGCCTGCGGAGCCGAATGCCTTGGAGAGAGAGCCTGTTTCAATGATGATGCGGTCGCGCAGACCGAAATGGTCTACCGTACCTCTGCCGGCAGGGCCCATTACGCCATCCCCATGGGCATCATCTACCACCAGGAGAGCGTTGTATTGATCTGCCAGATCTGCCATTTCCGGCAGGGGGGCAAGGTCGCCGTCCATGCTGAATACGCCGTCTGTGATGATGAGCCGTTTGCCTTCGACAGGCTCCTGCAGCAGATCTTCCAGATGTGCCATATCCATGTGGCGGAACACCTTGATTTTTGCGCCGGATAAGCGACAGCCGTCAATGATGGAGCCATGGTTCAGTTCATCGCTGTAGATAAAATCACCCTTGCCGACCAGCTGTGGAATCAGACCGGAGTTTGCGGTTACGCCGCAGTTGAATACCAGTGTTGCCTCTACGCCCTTGAATTTTGCCAGCTTTTCCTCCAGCTCATCATGCACGGGATAATTGCCGCAGATGTTTCTGCTTGCGGTTGTGGCAACGCCGTATTTTTCCAAAGCCTCCTTTGCGGCAGCAACAACGGCAGGATGGTTGGCTAGGCCAAGGTAGTTATTGGAGGCCATATTGATAACCTCGCGTCCATCCAGGATAATGCGTCCGCCCTGTGGGCTGTATAATGTTCTGTACATAAAAATACCCTCTTTTCTATCAATGCTGTATAGTGATTGCTTTTATCATACTACACAGAGACAGAAAGGGGAAGATTTATAAAATACAGTTCATTCTGCATAAAATGAAAAAATGTTCAGTGGGTTTTCGCGGAGCATTTCTGCGTAAAAGGGGAACGGCACCTTCTTGGGGGAGAAGGTGCCGCGTAAGGGTTGCCATTGCTACGCAAAAAAACGATAAAGGGGGTGCTTTTTTACGCTTGGGAAGCAATGACAAGAAGAGATGAAAAGTTTGATTCAAAATAGCTTGAAGTTAGGAGAAAAACCTCAAACTACAGAAGCAAGCATACTTAAAATACAAGAACGGAAAAAGGATTTGCCGCTCTCGTTTTTTCTTATATACATCATACATGATTTTCAACCAAATATCAATAAAAAAATGCAATCAAACCCATAGAATTTTTTAAAGGCTGTATGCAAAACACAAAGAACAACAGAAAAATATTGTAAATTGTACTTATTTTTGTTAATATAGAAAGAAGAAGAAGGGGGGAACCCGTATGAAAACACAGGAATCTATGGAAAATTATCTGGAGACGATTTATGTTTTAAATCAGAAAACAGGCTTTGTGCGCTCGGTGGATGTTGCGTTGGAAATGGGCTTCAGCAAGCCCAGCATTTCCAATGCCATGAAAAAGCTGAAGGCGGAGGGCTATGTGCAGATAGAGGATAAGGGTCGTATCGTGCTGACAGAAAAGGGCAAGGCACTGGCAGAGGGTACCTATGAAAAGCATTGTGTGATTTCCCATCTGCTGATGGATATTGGGGTAAGCGAAAAAACTGCATTGCAGGATGCTTGCCGGATGGAGCATATCCTGAGCGAGGAAACCTTTGACTGCATGAAGGCGCACCATAGAAAATGGCATGAGCTGAATCCGGATATGAAGGAATGATTTCTGCGATCAGGCATAATAAAAAGGATAAATCTTCGGAATGAAGATTTATCCTTTTTTGTTTGTCTTAACCCAGTAATTTTACAAGAACTGCCTTCTGTGCATGGAGTCTGTTTTCCGCTTCGTCGAAAATTTCGTTTGCATGCGCCTCGAAAACCTCTGTTGTGATTTCCTGTTCGCGATAAGCGGGCAGGCAGTGCAGCACCATAGCATCTGCTTTTGCAACACCCATCAGCTCCTTATTTACCTGATAGCCTGCAAATGCCTTTTCTCTGATTTTCTTTTCCTCCTCCTGTCCCATAGAGGTCCAGCAGTCTGTGATGACAACATCTGCATCCTTTGCGGCTGCCATGGGGTCATCTGTGATGGAGAACTTATCGGGATACTGCGCTGCAAAATCCATTACCATAGGGTCGGGACGATAGCCCTCGGGGCAGGCAATCTGCACGTTCATGCCTGTTTTCAGACCGCCGACGATGAGGGAGTTTGCCATGTTGTTGCCGTCGCCGATATAGCACATGGTCAGTCCTTCCAGCTTACCCTTGTGTTCGCGGATGGTCAGCAGGTCTGCCATAACCTGACAGGGGTGACACAGGTCTGTCAGCCCATTGATGATGGGAATGGAGCCGTATTCGGCAAGCATTTCCACTTCCTTCTGTTCAAAGGTACGAATCATAATCCCATCCAGCATACGGCTCATGACGCGTGCAGTATCCTGTGTGGGCTCGCCTCTGCCAATCTGGGAATCCCTTGCACTGATAAACAGCGCATGGCCGCCCAGCTGATACATCCCTGTTTCAAAGGAAATACGGGTACGGGTGGAGGATTTTTCAAAAATCATACCCAGTGTTTTGCCCTTCAGGAAATGATGCTCTTTGCCTTCCTTGACATACTGCTTCATGGTTGCCGCCAGATCAAGCAGTTCATAAATTTCCTCTGTTGTGCAGTCCAACAGCTTCAAAAAATGTTTCATAGTTGTTCCTCTCTTTCCGAGGGACGCTGTCCCTTCCCAACCCCTGTCGGGTTTTTATGCCAGTGATAGGTATCATTATACCCTATTTACGTTTGAAATCAAAGTGCCGCAAGCGTGTTTTTCAAAATGGAAAGCCCTTTTTCCAGCTCTGTCTGTGCAATATTCAGAGGGGGGAGCAGACGCATTTTGTGCTTTGCGGTCAGCACCAGAAGTCCGTTTTCCATCAGTGCCGTCACCACAGGCTTTACGTCAATATCCAGCTCAATGCCGAGCATCATGCCCATGCCTGCAACGCTTGTCACATGGGGCATTTTTTCGATTTCCTCGCGCATGTGCCTGCCCTTTGCGGTTACGTTTTGCAGGAAGGTATCATCCATGCGGTTCAGCACCTCAACCGCACCGGCGCAGACAACGGGGTTGCCGCCGAAGGTGGAGCCGTGGTCACCGGGAATCAGGGTATCCTGTGTTTTTTCACCGAACAGCACCGCACCGATCGGCAGACCGCCGCCCAGACCCTTTGCGGAGGATACTAAATCGGGCTGAATCCCGAACTGCTGATAGCTGTAGAAGGTGCCTGTTCTGCCGACACCTGTCTGTACCTCGTCTACGATAAAGAGAATATCCTTTTTCTGACAGGCCGCATAAACTGCCTGCACATATTCTTTCTCCAAAGGCATAACGCCGCCTTCACCCTGCACCAGCTCCATCATAACGGCGCAGACATCGTCTGTCAGCTTGGAAAGCGTATCTTCTGTGTCATTTGCCTTTGCGAACACAAAGCCGTCCACAAAGGGGAAGAAGAAGTTGTGATATACGTTCTGCCCTGTTGCGGAAAGTGCCGCCATGGTTCTGCCATGGAAGGAGTTTTCCAGAGCGACGATTTTACTTCTGCCTTCACCGTATTTCTGGAAGGAGTATTTTCTTGCCGCCTTAATCACGCCTTCGTTTGCCTCTGCGCCGCTGTTGCCGAAGAATACCTTTTTCATGCCGCTTTTTTCGCAGATTAGCTTTGCTGCCAGAACGCAGGGCTCTGTATAATACAGGTTGGAGATATGCTGTAATTTATTCAGCTGTGCCGTGACTGCCGCAACCCAGCCTTCATCCGCGAAGCCGAGGGAATTTACCCCGATGCCGCTGGTGAAGTCAATATAGGATTTGCCGGCAGGGTCATAACAGATTGCGCCCTTGCCGTGGTCGATTGCCAGATTGTATCGCCCATAGGTGTGCATGACATAAGCGTCATCCAGTTTTTTAATATCTTCAAAGCTCATTGAAATTCCTTCTTTCCGTGCTTTTTCCATGCTTTTTTATTTTGTAAACATTGTGCCGATCCCTTCATCGGAGAATATTTCGATGAGGATGGAATGTTCGATTCTGCCGTCAATCATAACGGCCTTCTTTACACCTGCCTTGATTGCGGCCTCCAGACCCTTGATTTTGGGAATCATGCCGCCGCTGATAATCCCTCTTTCCATCAGAGTGGGAATATCGTCCATGGTGACAGTGGAAATCAGAGAATCGGGATCATCCACATCCTGCAAAAGTCCACGGATATCGGTCAGCGTGATGATGTTTTCTGCTTGCAGGGCTGTTGCGATTTCTGCGGCGGCAGTGTCGGCATTGATGTTGTATACATTGCCGTCTAAATCTGTGCCGACGGTCGCGATAACGGGGATATAGCCGTTTGCAATGGCATTTTCAATGGGTTCTGTGTTGATGTGGGTGATATCGCCGACATAGCCGTAATCGCCCTCCAGCTTTTTCGCCTGAATCATGCCTGCATCAATGCCACACATGCCGATTGCCGTGCCGCCCAGCTGTTCAATCAGGGAAACCAGATCCTTGTTGGTTTTGCCGGAAAGCACCATTTGCACGATTTCAATGGTTTCCTCATCCGTATACCGCAGACCATTCACAAATCTGGAGGGGATATCCAGACGCTCCAGCATGCTGCTGATTTCGGGACCGCCGCCATGCACCAGAACGATGTTGATGCCGACCAGCTTCAGCAGGATAATGTCGCTCATGACAGCTTTTTTCAGCAGGGGGTGAATCATGGCGTTGCCGCCGTATTTTACAACAACTGTTTTTCCGTTGTATTTTTGGATATAAGGCAGGGCGGCTGTTAGCACCTTCGCCTTTACGCTGTTTATATTCATATCTTCCATTACCTTTCTCCTTTGCTTTTCTTGAGGGCTTCATTCAAGCAGGGTGTGGGATGGAATCCCACGGTTTTATGGTATCAAGTGCGATAATCCCCGTTGATCTTCACATAATCGTATGTCAGGTCGCAGCCCCAAGCAGTTGCGCTTGCATCGCCCTGCTTCATTGCAATCTCAATATGTATCGCATCCTCCAGAAGGATTTCCTTCGCCTTATCCTCATCAAAGGCAACGCCTGCACCGTTTTCGCAGACCAGAATACTGCCCTTGGGCGAGGAAATATCCACCTGAATGGTATCTACGGCAAAATCACCCTCTGTATACCCAATCGCACAGAGAATACGACCCCAGTTGGCATCCGCGCCGAACATTGCCGCCTTTGTCAGGCTGGAGGTGATCACGGATTTCGCAATCGCCTTTGCCAGAGGAATGGTCGGTGCGCCTGTAACGGTACATTCCACTAATTTTGTTGCACCCTCGCCATCACCGGCAATCTTCTTTGCCATAGAGGTGCAGATTTCCTTGACAACTGCAACGAATAAATCAAAATCTGCGCCTTCCTTGTCGATGACGGGGTTTTCTGCCATGCCGTTTGCCATGATGGAAACCATATCATTTGTGGAGGTATCGCCGTCTACGCTGACCATGTTGAAGGTATCATCGACTGCCAATTTCAGTGCCTTTTGCAGCATTGGCGTTGTGATTGCCGCATCTGTGGTCAGGAAGCCAAGCATGGTCGCCATGTTGGGGTGAATCATGCCGCTGCCCTTTGCCATTGCGCCGATTTTGACTGTTTTTCCGCCAATCTCGATTTCATAAGCCTCCTCCTTGGGCTTGGTATCTGTTGTCATGATTGCCTGCACGGCATCCAGATTGCCCTCTACGGAAATGATGGGAGCCAGTGCCGCAATGCCCTTTTCGATGGGCTCGATGGGAAGCACCTGCCCAATGACACCGGTAGAGGCTACAATGATATCCTCCGGCTTCAGATGCAGTGCCTTTGCTGCCAGCACGCACATTTTCTCTGCCTTTTCCACGCCGTCTGCATTGCAGGTGTTCGCATTGCCGCTGTTGCAGACAACTGCCTGCGCCATGCCGTCTGCAATGTTTCGTCTGGTTACGGTGATGGGTGCGCCGAAAACCTTATTCTGTGTATAAACCGCTGCTGCTGTGCAGGGCTTTTCGCTGTAAATGATAGCAATATCCTTTTTTGCGGTATTGTTTGTTTTTACGCCACAATGCACCCCACCGGCAAGAAAGCCCTTGGGTGCGGTGACACCGCTGTTTATCTTTTGCATAGTATTTCCTCCTTATAGTAAACCGGTCGTTTCATCCAGACCTAATACAAGATTCATGTTTTCTACTGCTGCGCCGGATGCGCCCTTGCCCAGATTGTCGAATACGCTGATGAGCGTCATTCTCTCATCATTCCCTTCAACATAGAGCTTGAGCTCATTCGTATCACTCAGGGGATTGGATGCCAAGAAGTTCGTTTCCTCTGTGCCGACACTGATAAGCTTTGCATCCTTATAATATTCTGTCAGCAGTGCCAATAGCTCGTCCTTTGTCACCTTCTTTTTGAATAAAGAGGCAATCAGAGGGATGCAGGTTGCCATGCCGCTGTAATAATCCACAACGATGGGGCAGAACACAGGCGGTGTATCAATCCCTGTCACATACTGCATTTCGGGCAGATGCTTATGCTGCTGTCCCAAACCGTACTGTCTGGGGCTGTCGAACAGGGGAGAGCGGTTCTCCGCTTCATATTCGGCAATCATTGCCTTGCCACCGCCGCTGTAGCCTGTCAGACTGTGCGCTGTCAAGGGATAATCCGTCCCGATGATACCAAGCCGAATGAGGGGATAAACCGCCGCAATAAAGCCTGTGGCATGGCAGCCGGGGTTGGCAATGCGCTTTGCATGTCTGATTTTTTCCTTATGCAGAGGGGAAAGCTCAGGAAAGCCATATACCCAATCGGGATCTGTGCGGTGGGCTGTGCTTGCGTCAATAATGCAGGTGTTCGGGTTTTCCACCAGCTTAACCGCCTCTCTTGCCGCATCATCCGGCAGACAGAGAAAAACAACCTCTGCCTCGTTCATCAGTCTTTTTCGCTCTGCCTCATCCTTTCGCAGCTCCTCGCTGATTAAGAGGATTTCCACATCTTTGTGATTTTGCAGCTTCTGACGCAGCTGCAGACCTGTTGTGCCTGCCTGCCCGTCGATGTATACCTTATGCTTCATCAGGCTGTTCCTTCCTTTCTTTTTCTTCCGAAATAAATGATTACCCCATGGTAATGATGATTTATTCTTATTATATACTCCTTATGGGTGAAGTCAATAAATATATGTATAATTATTCAATTTTAGCGAATTGCAGAGCGAGAACGGAGAGAAATAAAAATACGAGAGATAAAATAGACAAAAATCAGAGAGAAAATCTGCGAAAACTATATAGAATTTGCTGCTGTTCTGCAAAAAAATGCTTTGATAATTCCGATAGAAGCTGTGTATATGTGTATTGTATACATAATTTATGCAATATTCGCGCGAATGTGTGAATAAAAAACAGAGGTGGCGTGTATTGTCGATGCAAAAGAAGTAATGTATCCGCAGAAAAACCGTTTGCCCTTGTTTTCGCACAAAAGTCAACAAAAAACCGTAAAACCTGTTCTTTTTTACAGAAAGGCTTGACTTTAGTGCTTCGGTATGTTATGAATGAAGAATAGTCCGACGGAAACGTCAGACAACAAATAAGGAAGATAGAGGTGCAATGACGATGAGTATCCTCTCCCAATAGAGCCGTGGGCGGCAGGAGGGGGAAAGGCGGCGTTGCCGAAGTGGTTTTTTCTGCCCAAGGGAAGAAGCTGCTGGGACATTGCAAAAAATGTAATGTACTGTCACGGATGTGGAGCGCTATCGGAATTTCAGCATATTTTTATGTTTCTGATGCCGTGCGCTTTGCGCAGGGCTTTTTTGTTTCCGAAATTTGGGGACAACCGATATCATCTTATTTATTCCTTTATTACTGTTTTTATCATTTAAGATTTTCTGAAAGGAGAAGGGTTATGAAAACAAAAAGCAACATCAAAAAAACATGGCTGGGAACGCTCTTTGTGGTTGTTCTGGTAGCGGCAGCCATGTCCGTAACCGTTTTTGCGGGCGATGCAGAAGCGGCGGAGCACACAAGTAAAATGTATGCAACCGCATGGTCTTTGGTGCCTCCGCTGGTTGCAATCATTCTGGCACTGATTACAAAGGAGGTTTATTCCTCTTTGTTCATCGGTATCGTGGTCGGCGGTCTGTTCTATGCGAACTTCAGCCCCAAGCTGACCTATCTGACGATTTTCACTGATATCACAGACGGCGGTATGCTGGCAAAGCTTTCCGACAGCGACAATGTGGGGATTCTGATTTTCCTTGTTATTCTGGGTATCATGGTTGCGCTGATGAATAAGGCAGGCGGCTCTGCGGCGTATGGCCGTTGGGCAGTTAAGGCAATCAAAACAAGAAAGGGTGCACTGCTGTCCACCTTCCTGCTGGGTGTTCTGGTATTCGTGGATGACTATTTCAACTGCCTGACCGTAGGCTCTGTTATGCGTCCCGTTACGGATACGCATAAGGTTTCCAGAGCGAAGCTTGCGTATATCATCGATGCAACAGCGGCTCCTATCTGTATCATTGCTCCCATTTCCTCCTGGGCTGCGGCAGTAGCCGGCGTAGTTGAGGGCGTGAACGGCTTGGATTTGTTCATCAGAGCCATTCCCTATAACTTCTATGCACTGCTGAGTATTGTAGCAATGCTGACACTGACTATCACCAATACAGACTTCGGCCCTATGCTGGAGCATGAAAGAAATGCACAGCTGAACAATGATCTCTATACCACAGATGCAAGACCCTTTGCAAGTGCAGAGGCAGAATCCGAGGTAGTGGGCAATGGTAAGGTTATCGACCTGGTTCTGCCCGTTATCGTGCTGATTATCTGCTGTATCATCGGCATGATTTACACAGGCGGCTTCTTTGACGGCGAAAGCTTCATCAAAGCCTTTGCAAACTGCTCTGCACCTACAGGCCTTCTGCTTGGTTCTGCGGCGGCACTGCTGATTACCTTCTTGCTGTATATCCCTCGCCGCGTGCTGACCTTCCACCAGTTCATGGAAGCGCTTCCCGAAGGCTTTAAGGCGATGGTTCCTGCAATCATGATTCTGACATTTGCATGGACACTGTCCGGTATCACAGGGCTTTTGGGCGCGGATGTATTCGTTGCGGGTATTCTGGCAAACAGCACAGGCGTTTTGCAGGTCTTTATCCCCATTATCGTATTCTGTATCGCGGTGTTCCTTGCATTTGCAACAGGTACCTCCTGGGGTACTTTCGGTATTCTCCTGCCTATCGTTGTGCCTATTATGCAGACAGGCAGTGAAATGCTGACCATTACCGTAGCGGCTACATTGGCAGGTGCGGTTTGCGGTGACCATTGCTCTCCTATCTCCGATACCACCATCATGGCATCCACAGGTGCGCAGTGTGACCACATCAACCATGTATCCACACAGCTGCCCTATGCACTGACTGTAGCGGCCGTTTCCGCTGTGAACTACGTTCTGGCGGCACTCATCCAGAATTGGATGATCAACCTGCCTATCGCAATCGTTTCCATGGTTGTTGTAATTCTTGCTATCCGTAAATTGTACGGGGATAAGGAAGTTCCGGCAGAGAAATAAAAAGACGTTTATAAAATAGTTTATACTAAAAGCGGCGTAACCGATTTCGGTTACGCCGTTTTTTATATCCCAACAGAAAGGCAGTTGGGGAAAGGGGTTACTTATGCAATGCGCGATACAGGAATGTTACAATCTGTGCGCGTGTGCAGGGGGCATCGGGGCTGAAGGTATTTGCGCCTGTGCCGCCGGTAATGCCGTTTTCTGCCGCCCAAAGCACTGCATCATGGTAATAATCCGCTGCATTCACATCCATAAACGGATTTTCTGCCGCAACCATAGGGGACTGCTTGCTGCGCCACAGGAAGGCAACAATCTGTCCACGGGAGCAAGGAGCGTCGGGGGAGAAGGTTGTAGCGGATGTACCGCCGGTAATGCCGTTTTCGACTGCCCACAGTACCGCATTATAATAGTAGGCATCCGTAGGTACATCTGCAAAGGGCATTTCTGTGCTGCTTGGTGCAGGACTGTCTGCCGCTCTCCATAGGAAGGTTACCGCCTGCGCGCGTGTGCAGGGAGCATCTGGAGAGAAGGTTGTGGCGGATGTGCCGCCGGTAATACCGTTTTTCACTGCCCACTGAACTGCATTATAGTAGTAGCTGCTTGCGGAAACGTCCGCGAAGGGATTTGGCTCCTCATCTTTGGACTTATCCATGATGAATGTGGTTTTAACGGTCACGTTGGAGGAGGGCATTGTGAAGGTATATTTGCTATCCTTTTCGGTCAGTGTCAGCTTCTGATCACTGCTGTCTGTAACGATTATGCGTCGAATAGCATAGCCCTTATCGGGAGTAGCAGTCAATGTAACGGTATCTCCCTTGTCGGCTGTCTTGTGGCTGGAGACTACCTCGCCGTTTTTGGTATTTTCAACGGTAATCATATAAGCGGATTTGGCTGTACCGCCGCCGCCACCACCGCCGCCGCCACCGCCGGAGGAGCCGCCGGAGTACTTCTTCGCTACGGTTACAGCAGCAGTTCTGCTGTCCAGACTATTTGTAACGGTATAGGGTTGATCATTTTCTGTATCATTTGCAGGGAAAGTCAATGTAGCTTTCTGTTCCGTAGCCGTACCGGTGGTCATGGCTTTGATGGAATCATTTGCCTGAATCAAGATACCGGTATCCGGCAGGTATGCGCCGGTGATTGTAAATTCCACAGAACCGCCGGAGGAGGAAAGCATTCTTGCTTCGGGGGTGAAAGCAGTCACTTTCGTGGTGCTGTCAATTACAGTGATGGTCATGGTGTTAGAGGCAATGCCGCCACCCTCTGCTGTTACGGTATACGTACCAACAGAAGGAATGGTAAGTACGCCATTCTCATCAATAGATACGCCTTCATCTGCACAGGACCATGTCAGAGGGGGAATCGGTGTCCAATCTGCGCCATACTGGTCTTTATAGGAAACCTGAAGCGCGGCAAGATTAACTGTATGCTCAAGTTTATAGTCAACTGTAAGCATTTCGGGAATTGTAATCGTTGTCAGTTTTCTTGCGGGAAGAGCGGTTACTTCATACCAATCCGAGAAAACCTCTCCTGTTTTTGCGCGTACATGGAAGGTGCCTTCTTTTGTAAAGGAAATCTGGTTATTTTTAACTGTAATGCCGTCAGTGGGTAACTCTTGTGCATCCCATACAACAGGGCGGCTATGCTTTTTCATACTGGGGTCTCTGATTTCAACCGTCAGACCATCCTTGCCTTCGATTGCCTTTGCAGGGTCACCGGCAATGCCTGTTAATTCGCCTGCAATGGTGATTGTTCCTTCGTTAAATGCTTCTCTGGAGACATTGACTGCAATCATAGCTGTGGAATGCAGACTATTATTCGTAGCATAGGACTTAGGTTTTTCCGCCGTTGCATAAACATCTTCGTCAATGACATATTTCAGATAAACGATGCCTTCTGTCTTACCTGCAATCAGCTTCGTGTAGCCTGTTACGGAATCGGTATCCAGTTTAGCAATGTAGTCATCGGAGACATCGTTCAGTTCCTTACCCTTTGCATCCACCAGAATCCAGTGACCTTTTTCCGGATTGAAGCCGTAATATACAGCATTTTGGGCATTCAGACCTTCCAGTCCAATGGTATCTACATACAGATATTCTCCGGTGGAAAGATTATATTCCATCACATCATTTGTGGTTTTAATCTGTCTCAGCGAATAGATGGGTGCAAGACCGCTGATTTCGCTTGTCACTGCCTTATCCACAACGGTAAAGGTTGCACCTGCGGAAGCCATCGGCGCGGTTGCTGTAAGCTGAGTTTCTACAATATTCCGCAAGCCGTTATGATTATCGTACAGATTTTCCCAGGTAATGCCGTTGGGGTCTGTCAGTGTGAATTCAACCACGCCGCGCTGACGCAGGTTTTTTCTTGCATTTGCACCGAAGGTGGCAAGCACCTGTGTGCGGGGGTCTGCGTTATTGTAGCTGGGGTCTAATGTATATTCTACGATTGTTACGTTGAAGTTCAGCGCAACCGGGCAGTTATATTTCGTTGTTGTTGTGGCTTCGCTTTCGTTCTGCTTCATCATGATGTTTGTGTAAGCAGGAAGCTCAACGCCAACGTTATAGGTTGTTGTCTGCTCATCGGATTTGGATTTTTCCTCCGACCATCCGCTTTCGATGGTCTGAGAAGCGGTAAAGGTGAGATTTGCGTGACCCTTGCCGCCCAGCAGACCGACTTCATAGCCGACCTCCAGGCTTTCTTCAAAGCCATAGGACTTACTGCCGCTAATCGTACTTGTTGCTGTTGTGGAGGTTGTATTGGAAATCTCCTGCTGTGCGCTGACAGGAACATTCGTCATGTTCTTTACATTGGAAGCATAGGTATTGCTGTTTGCCTTGGGGGTGCTGGTAGTGGTCTGATAGAAGTTTCCATCATCCTCGGGCAGAATGGTTGTAATGGTAAAATCACTGAACAATACGCCCAATGCCTGATAATGCCCCTTTTTGTTTTTGCCGCTGGTTTTATATGCACCGGTTGCCATCCAGAAAACATCATCCGGATCGGTATCATTGCGAAGGGATTCGTTCTCTTTAACAGAGCTACCTCTTTTGCCGCCGGCATCCTTATAACCTTCGTGTACATTTTTTTCCATAGCAACTGTTGCCGCTGCCACAGAGTTTGCATAAATCAGTCCGCTGGAACGAACGTTGTAGTTGTTGTCTCCGCTGTGGTGATTAACAGCATAGGTGCCTGTGCTGCCTGTGGCATAAGCTAAGCCCTCTTTCAGTACATCATCAAACTGACGCTTGAATTTGCCTGTGCCGGTACCTCTGCCGTGGTCATCCTGAATACAATAAGCCAGATACTGCCATAAAGCCGCAGTGGATTTATTGTCAAGCTTTTTGTTTCTTGCAGAAAGCATATCCTGAATAAACAGCTTTGTACTGTCTGCGAAATGGTCGCTGTCTACGCCGAAATAGGTAACACCATTGACTAGATATTCCTGATCAATCGGCCCAGGGGCATCGTCGCCCCCAATGCTGGGTTTATCCTGATTTTCCTTGCCGATGGAGCAATCATCAGCATGGTAATAATCATCGTCCTCTTGGGAATAGGTCATGTACCCACACTCTGTACAATATACTTCGGGGTCTTTATAGAGGCAACTTGAAGCATTGTGCGTGTAGTCTGTTCCGTCATACGTTACGGTACAGCCGGTGGTCGGGCAGGTGAAACGACAAATTTCCTTATGGTTACCTTCTGTTTTACCGCAGCTGATACACGTTGCAGGTGGCTGGGTAGTCTCTTTGAGCGAGCAGTCATCTTTGTGTGTATAGGTGTCAGTTTCTGTATCATGTGTCAAATAGCCACATTCCGAGCAGTATCGGCTGTCCTCTGCGTATGGACAACTGCTGTCACTATGGCTGAATGATGTACCGTCCGTTGTTGTTACGGTACAACCGTCTGTAGGACAATTAAATCGACTGATTGTGGTTGTCGTGCCGGAACCGGCATCGGGCTCATCCGCCCATGCTGTCGTCGGCAGCAGCCCTACCACCATAACCAGCGCAAGCAGGCTGCTGTATATTCGTTTTATCATAGTATTCCTCCTTTTTAGCTGAATCAATCACAGTTCTTCCCCTCGGATATCCTCCCTTCTTCAAAAAAAGTAAATAAAAAATCCACCGTACTGTTATTGTACGATGGATAAAAGGCAAAAGGCTATTAACCAAAAGTTAGGTTTTTTCTTCCAGTAATTGAAAGAGCTGTTTTCTCTTGCTATGGGTATCCCCTTCAATTTGTAGCTTGGAATAAATCTGATTGATATATTGTTTGACGCTCCCCTCGGAAAGGAACAGCTTTTCCGCAATTTCCCGATTCCGCAGGCGGCTTGCCATCAGCTTCACGATCTCATATTCCCGTTCCGTCAGCGCGACAAGGGATGCAGGACGATGCGTGGAAAGCTGCTTCTGCCGCTGTTCGGATGCCTTTCCAAGCCGTTGGATGCGTGCAATGAGGGGCGTTTGCGGCAGCTTTTCAAGCGTTTTTTTGATATAGCGATAATTTTCCACGAAGGGCAGAAGAAATTCATCGGGCTCTGCCTCCTGCAAGGCCTGCAAAAGAAGCGCCTGCGCTTCCTCTGTTTTTCCGAGCATGGCATACGCCGCCGCGGTCTGTATCCGCAGATGCAGTGCTACCAAGGCATACTGCAGCCCTGCACAGGCGGCAAGCAATCCCTCGCTCCGCCCGATGACCTTTGCATAAGCACCCTGCGCCAGATAAACCTGATTTTCAACCATTTCTATCATGGGTTTGCCGGGAACAAGAATATTGACGGAGAAAAGCGTGTGCGTGCGGAAAATTTCGGGGATTTCCTCTGTTTCCCCCAGCAGGGCATAGTAATAGGCGGCAGTCGCATTGAAAATATTCAGCCATGCGGTATTATGCTGCTTCAGAAGATACGCACGCCGTGCCGCGAAGGAAGCTCGTTCCTCTGTTTCGATGCAGAGGGAAAGCCGTCTTGCCAGAAAATCGCAGCAGAGGGCAATGTTTTCCTGTCCATTTCCTTCAATTTGGGCATACGCCTGCTCCAGAGCAATCTGCGCGTCTGTAAATTTTCCCTGTAAAAAATATGCTTCAGCGGACATGATTTTTTCTGCCCCCTGTCCATGTCCATTCGTGATTTTGTAATAATGGGGCATACATTCCTCCATTTCGGCAAGCTCCTTTTTGAGTGCGCCGGGCTCTCTGTGATACATCATCAGAACCGAGGGCGAGCCAAATGACCAGCCGCCGACGTTCTGTATGCTGACGGCAGGACGGGACATCTGCTTGCTTGCGCTGCGGTGGAGCCTGCTCATAGCACTGATGTCATTATACATCAGGAAGCTGAGAATCAGGTCACATTCTCCCAGAAGGTTTCCCTTTTCCTGCTCCGGCAGCTCCGGATGCTCTGCGATAGCGGTCAGCAGAAGCTCCTTCATCCGCATCATTTCGGGAATCAGCCGCCAGTTGAACATACTGCGCATCAGCACGAGAATTGCGAGCGGATGCTCCTTCAGAATCGAAACGGGACACTCCTCGATTGCCTTCAGCACTGCTTTGGGCGACAGAGAGGAAAGCAGGATGCCTGCATCCTGCTCCACAATGCGAAGCAGAGCATCATAATTTCTGCCTTGCCGATACGCCGCCATGGCATGCAGATATTGGCGGTGCTCCTCATACCAGATACCAAAACGGCTGCGGTACGCCGCTTGCTTTTCGGGCGGCAGCGTGTGAAAGGTGCGCTTCGCACATTCCTTCATCATGTGGTGAAAACGATAGACCTTCCCATCGGGCAGACGCTTCACAAAGGCATTTTGCTCCGTCAGTGTGGTCAGCAGCTTTTCTGTATGGGGAGTTTCTGTAATAAAGTGCGCCATTTCCAGCGTAAATTCATCCGCAAGCCCCATAACCGCGAGGAATTCTCTTGCATCCGCAGGCAGGGGCGCAATCATTGCGGCGGTAAACATGGTGTAGATATCGGATTTACGATTGGGCAGAGTGCCGCGTTCCGCAAGCGTACGCAGATGCAGATAAATTGCGGAAAACCAACCCTCACTCATATAAAGCAGGGAGGAAATTTCTGCATCCGAAAGGGCAGTGCCACAGCGGTGTGCATAAACGGCAAGCTCTGCATGGTTCAGACGCAGCTCTGCCGTGCCAAGCTGACAGAGCCTGCCGCCCAGACGTACCTGTGCCGCAAAGGGCAGGAAACGGTCGCGGCTTGCTACAATGACATGCACATTTTCGGGCAGACGG
>OCHM01000883.1_pt1 | contig 16499 bp, 14 predicted proteins | sample 1538901 | NCBI WGS metagenome assembly OCHM01 (sample SAMN04571734, study PRJEB22368) | human gut metagenome | biome: human gut; material: stool | host: Homo sapiens | place: Luxembourg | collected 2012-11-08 | reverse complement strand
GGTGGCTCGTATTCGAATGCGAAGCCTCTTGCTCCATTGTAAATAAGGCAATGCTCACGCTTGGCGTGATGCATTCTTATACAATGGACTGGGGTTCCATTCCTACGCCGCCCCGTGCTAAACGCGATAAGAGGCATCACGCCTTTCTTGTTGCGCCTTAGCGGATTGATAGCCGTTTGCTTATTCTCTATCAATCCAATTATGGCAAACAAAAATCTCAATGCTGCCAAGGCGGCAAAGAAGGATGAGTTCTACACGCAACTCTCCGATATTGAGCGTGAGTTGCATCATTATTGGCCTCACTTCAAGGACAAGGTGGTGCTCTGCAACTGCGATGACCCCTATGAGAGCAACTTCTTCAAGTATTTCGCTCTGCGTTTCAATCAATTGGGGCTCAAGAAACTGATATGTACCTGCTACAACGGGTCGCCTGTGATGGGCAACGAACTGCTGTTGCACTTCGACGGTTATGACGAAGAACCAACCAAGATAGCCTATAAGGTGGAGATTACAGAGGTAAGGGATGAGAATGGCGATGGGGCTGTTGACCTTGCCGATGTACGCTACCTGCTGCAGAACGACCGTAATGTGATGGCCACGTTACAGACTGGCGACTTCCGCTCACAAGAGTGCATCGATCTGCTCAAGGAGGCAGATATCGTAGTGACCAATCCTCCCTTCTCACTCTTCCGCGAATACATCGCGCAACTGATGGAATATGGGAAGAAGTTTCTGATAGTAGGCAGGCAATATGCAATAACCTACAAAGAGGTTTTTCCTTTGTTTATGGAAAATAAGATTTGGCTTGGTTATGGCTTCAAGGGGGCTGTTGGGCATTTCGTGTCTCCGTACGAGGATGTGGCAAAGGCAGGTGACCATAGGGAAAACATGATTAGAGTGTCGGGAGTATATTGGTACACAAACCTTGAAATACCCAAACGTAAGGAAGAACTGGATTTAGTCCGTAGATACTCTACCGATAATTATCCGACTTATGTGAACTATAATGCAATAGAGGTAGCCAAGAGTTCGGATATTCCATTTGATTATGCGGGGTTGATGGGTGTTCCCATAACCTTCTTGGATAAGTATAACCCTGAGCAGTTTGAGATAGTTGGACAAAGTCTAGACTTGGCAGATATGAATGTTATAAAGCAGGAGTTAGGAAAAGTTAATGGCGGGCCTCGTTTCTATGTGCGTTGTCGAGGGAAATTATGCCGGAAGTTTGAAAGAATCATCATCCGTAACAGACATCCTCAAAGCCTATGATGACCATCAAGCAGATAGAAGTGACCGTGGGGGAGATAGTCCAGGGTTACATCGACAATGACGAATTGGGAGTGCGCGGCTATAATGGCAGGCTCGATATCCGTCCTCCCTATCAGCGCGAATTTATCTACAACGACCGAGAACAGATGGCAGTAATAGATACGGTGCTCAATGGCTATCCGCTCAATGTGATGTACTGGGTGCGGAGAAGTGATGATGCAGAGTGCCCCTACGAGGTGATGGACGGCCAGCAACGTACCATTTCTCTCTGTCTGTATGTGGCGGGAGTCTTTGCCATTAACGAACGTAATTTCTTCAATCAGACTGAAGATGTGAGGAAGAGGATTCTAGATTACAAGTTGACGGTATATGTGTGCGAGGGAGAAGAGTCGGAGAAGCTGGAGTGGTTCAAGACAATCAATATTGCAGGCAAGCCGCTCAACGAGCAGGAGATACGTAATGCTGTATATGCAGGCCCCTTTGTGAGTGATGCCAAGCTGCATTTCTCCAAGAGCAATTGTGGAGCCTACCGCCTGGGAAAGGATTTGGTGGCGGGTTCGCCTATACGTCAGGATTTCCTGAAGAAGGCCTTGGAATGGATGGCAGAGCATGAGACCAGACTGGGCAGCCCGCAGAGTGCCGTGGGCTATATGTCTGTTCATCAGCATGATCCCAATGCCCTGCCCCTGTGGACATATTTCCAGAATGTGCTTCATTGGGCCATCAGCACCTTTGACATGAAGCGTTTCAAGCCAATAATGAAGGGATTGGACTGGGCAAGGTGGTATGATGAGTTCCACGAAAGATCCCTTGATACCGATAAGATGGCACAACGGATGTCGAAACTGATGCGTGACAGTGAGGTGGAGAAGAAGCAGGGCATCATTCCATACGTCCTTACAGGCAAGGAGAGTTACCTTCAGTTGCGCAGCTTCCCCGATGACATCAAGATGGAGGTGTGGGAGGAGCAGCATCATATCTGCCCCCATTGCCATAAGGAGTTTGATTTCGAATTCATGGAAGGCGACCACATCACCCCATGGTCAAAGGGCGGAAAAACCGTAAAGGAGAACTGCCAGATGCTGTGCATGGAATGTAACAGGCGTAAGGGAAACCATTGACCCAGGGCTATGAAATAATTGCCTTATAGGACAAATGGAAATGTCCTATAAGGCAATTATCGGTGTGTGGTGCCCGCTATATTGTCCTCAAAGGCCTGCACGCACGGAAGGCTCAATGCGAACCATATACTTCGATGTCGCCTATGCGGACGATGCCGTCTGTGCCTGCATGGGTGACATTCATCCGCAGGAAGCGTGCTTCGGTGGGCGATATGCTGGCTTCGGTGACGGGAGAAGTGTTGGCCGTGTGGGTGCCTACTGTGGTCCACGTCTCGCCATCGAGGCTTGTTTCAATGGTGAAATTGCGGTTGTTGAGCTGTGGGGCAAGGCCGGCCGACTCGGCATGACGCACCACATAACGGCTTATGAGGAAAGGCTCCTGGAAGTCAAGTTGCACCCAGCCTGTTCCGTCGGCAGCTTTTGATACCCACATATATTGTTCGGAGGGTGAACCGTCGGCGGCATAGCTGGCATCTGTGCTGGCAGGGGATGAGGTGACCACCATATCCTGAAGCAGGGTGAGGTTAAACGGCAGATGGTTGGCTTCGTTGTAATAGCTGAACCAATGGTCGGCCCGCACGATATTGACATTATCTGGGGCGAGCGCGTCAAGTTTGTTCTTCAGAGCAACGAGTTTGTCGGGCCCGACATCCCATACGGTAACCTGGCCGGAGACAAACATCGGCTTGGTGCCTGTGAACTTCTTGATGTCGCGGTTGAAGAAATCGGTGATGACATCCACACTATTGGCATAACAGGGGTACAGGGGTACGATGGGCAGCCAGCCGGACTGTACCTTGGCGGTCAGACGGCTGCTCTGCCGCTCCCAGTCGTTGATGGTGAGTCCGTAGAGGTAGGGGCAGTTGTCGGCATAGACCTTGCGCTGGATGGTGCTCATGTTGTCCCATACGGTGATGACGCGCAGTCCGGCCTTCTTGAGATAGCGTTGGGTGAGCTGGCAATATGGCTTCAGCAGGTCGGCTTGGGCTGGTTGGGCATAGTAGCAGGCGTTGTGGGCATCATAGGGCATAGCGTATCCCAGTCCCGAGGGGCCGCTCACGAAGCAGTCCTGGGCTGTGGCCTTGCCGTAATAGTAGTTGAGCATCATGGGGGAGAAGTCGGCCAGGGCAGGACTGATGGTCCAGTTCATGGGCATCTTTCCCCGTCCTCCCTGCTCAAAGATTTTGGCCATAGCGTGCTGGCAGTATTGTATGTTGTCGCCGTCGCTGATGTAGATGGCGGCATACACCTTGTTCTCCAGCTTCGGGCGCTTGGGCACGGGCGGGATGCATACGGGCTTGTTGACGGCCGTATATATAGAGGTGTTCTCGAAGAAGTCGGCGGGTACGGTGGAGAGACCGTATTTGGTGGCTTCGCCCACTCCCGAACGTTCTTCGGGATACCATCCCAGCACGATATCGCGTCCGGGTTTCATGTCGCGGAGCATCTTGTCGAGCAGCAGACGCTCTTTGCCTGTGCGCGGGTCGAGCCACACACATGCCGAGCCGCATGCCGCTCCTATGTCGTGCACATAGGGTATGGTGGGGCGGATGCTGACGAGCAGGCGGTGGTTGCAACGGCTCCAATAGTTGTCATAGAGATAGGTGTAGATGTCGAGGGCAGAGGACAACTTGAGCTGGGTAAGGTCTTCCACCACGGGAAAGTCCATGCCGTTGGCTATGAGCTTCGACCTGATTTCGGGAGTCACAGGTAGCAGGCGCTCCAGTCCGGCAATGGTGACGGCCAGATTGGCATAGTGTTCGCTCAGCTCGTTGCTGTAGAGCACCAGCCCCTTGATTTCGTCCTTGTATAGCTTAGCCAGCGTGTAGGGTTTGGTAATGGGTATGACGGCAGCCCGAAGTCCGTGTGCTGACGGCCAGGTGTTCTGCGGCTCCTCGTTGTGGTTATAGAGGATGATGCGCGGGCAGGTGCGGTTGACAAGTCCCTGCAGGGTGCAGAACATCACGCGCTCTTCATCCTTGAGAGCAGCAGCTTTCATGTCGAGTGACCTGAGTGAGGCTGACGGGGTGGGGAAGAGCGGCAGCAGGCGGTCATCGGGCCAGCACAGCTCGTCGGCTTCCAGTATGCGGTAGCCGTTCTTGTTGAGGTTGTAGGTGGTGTCGGCAAAGGTGATCTTCTCCACCTCGTTCACGTTGGTGCGAACTACAGCCCCATTGGCTGTCTTCATGATCATGGTGGTGGGCTGTTGTGCCCAGAGTGACGTGGCTTCCAGGAGGATGGTTGCCAGAATGGATATCTTTTTCATCTTGAGTAATCTGAATGTTGAAGGTGTGTGGGTGCTGGGATTACAGCATGATCTTGGTGGAGAGGGTGCCTACCTTCACGATAAAGATGCCTGTGCCGAGTGTGGAGCGGTCGAGCCTGAGCTGTCCGTTGCTGACAGGCGGGACGGGCAGGCTGCGTCCGTCGGTGGAATATACGCGGGGGGTGATGCCCTTGGAGATACCGCTTATCAGAGCACCATCATCCTGCATGATGCAGGAGAGCGTCTTTGCCTGGCTGGAGGTGATGGAGTTGGCCATGTCGCCAAACCGTATTTCGGCAATATCGGAAATCTCTATCTCGAGGGCTTCGGTAGAGTCCGGCTTGATGACGAGTGTGCCGCTGGCAACCGTCACAATAGGTTCTGTCTCAAAGAGAACGGCTACTGTCTCTCCTCCCAGCGTCTTCACCTGCATCCCCTGGTTGGCTCCATCCACGCGGAGGAAGCTTATCTGCTTCAGGTCTGCCACACGGGTTTGGGTGCTGGTGCCGTTGGTCTTCCAGATGTTCATGACTTGTTCCTGGGCCTGGGAGTGCAGTATGCCGAGGAACAGAGATGCCAAAAGAAGGGTCTTTCTCATAATCTAACGCTTGAGATTTTACAATATGGATATGGTAAGGCTGCCTGTCAGCGGGCTGCGGCAACAGGTTCCGCCTCCTGCCAAGGAGTGCCTTTTCAGGCTCTGCCTACCCCTTGATTTAGTCGAAGGGTATGCAAAGTTAACGATTATCATGCTTATTCCAAGGCTTTTCCAAGCCTTTTTTTTGAGAATAATTATCCTTTGCCTGCCTGTTCTGGATGCTCCAGCCTGTTTGTCAGTACAGGCATCCGAATGTCCAAAGAGGAATCTTGTTTCCAAAGGCATATTCTGTGTCATCGGCGGCGATGAAGGAGTGGGGGACATTGGCAATCTGCTTGCCGTCCTTGCTCTTTCCTCCAATCTCTATGGTGTAGGTCTTGTCGATAATCAAGTCACCGGCTTTGGTGTATTCTACCAGGTGCTGGTAGGCCAACTGGTTGACAACGAATGACTCGCGGATAGTGCCTGTGTTTCCTCCCGTGAGCGACAGCACATCGATGAGGTTGGGGTTCTCCAGATAAATCTTGTCGGGCTTCTGCATCTTCTTCACGGAATCCTCCCCCGAGAAGAGCAGATTGAGCAGGCGTGAGCGATGGAGAATCTGCAGATAGGAGAGCAGGGTGGTGCGTGCCAAACCTGCTGCCGCCGAGATTTTGGTCATATCAACTTGCAGGGGCACCTTGGATGCGAGGATTATCAGAAGGCTCTTGAGCTTGCGGATGTTGCCAATATCCACGCCACATAATTGGGGCAGTTCAACCTCCAGTATGAAGTTGACCACGTTCTCGATGCGTAGCGGATACTCCTGTTCACCCTCAAGGATAAACGGGTAGTAGCCTTGCTGAAGGTAGCTGTTGAAGTGCGCCAGCGGACGACACCTTTCGTTGACGATATTGCAGAACTCCTCGGGGGCAGAAAGCAGTTTGTCCAGCGTGATGGATGGCAATTGGATGCCGTGCACCATGGCCAGGTACTCGCGATAAGAGAGTCCCTGCATCTCATACGGAACGCATCGGCGGGAAAGGTCGGCGTCTGCATTCAGGATATCAAGGAGTGAACTGCCGCTGATGACCAGTTTCAGTTCGGGGTAGCTGTCATAGATTTCCTTGATTTCTTTGCTCCAGCCAGGGTACTTGTGCACTTCATCGATGAAGAGATGCTTTCCTCCTTGCATGTAAAACTGCTCAGCAAAGTCGAGCAGGCTATTGCGCGTGAAGTAGTTGCTGTCGAGGCTGACGTACAGCATAGTCTTGTAGTCAATATTGTGCTGCTTGAGATATTGCAACATGAGTGTGGTTTTGCCCACTCCGCGTGCTCCTCGAATGGAGATGAGTCGGCAGTTCCAGTTGATGTTATGCACAATCTCACGAACATAATCTGTCTTGGTGATGGCAATAAGACGGCGGCATTTATTGATAAGTGACTCCATATTATATAGATTTATATGCAAAAGTAGCAAAAATGTTTCGCCTGTCAAACGATTTTATGAGAAAAGTGTTTTGCGCGTCAAACGATTTTGGGCAAAAAAGTGTTTTGCGCATCAAACGATTTTGGGCAAAAAGTGTTTCGCCCGTCAAACGATTTTGGAAGCGGAGGCGAATGTTCAAGCCCAAACCCCTCCAAATGCCGGCCATTTTGCCCAGAAATCCCTTCTATAACTCTTTCTTTTAGCATAAAACGGCCCCCGATAAGTCTTTCTTTTAGCACAAGACGGCCTTCGATAAGTCTTTCTTTTAGCATAAAACAGCCTCAGATAAGTCTATCTTTTAGCACAAAACGGCCTTTGATAAGTCTATCTTTTAGCATAAAGAAGGAGGAAGGGTTGCGTATTTGCTATATAATCAATAATTTTGCTATGGAAAAGATTAAAGTGGAAAGGAACAGATTATGGAGAAGAACTATCTGGCGCGGAGTATTGATGTGGCGTTGCTGGAGTGGAAGGAGAGTCCGCTCAGGAAACCTTTGCTGGTGAGAGGAGCCAGACAGGTGGGCAAGTCCAGTTCTGTCAGGCATCTGGGTGAAACCTTCAAGTATTTCCTTGAAGTGAATCTGGAGCGAAATCCCGAGGTGGTGGAAATCTTCAAGGGAAATCGTGACGTGAGGGATATTGTGCGTAAACTCCATGATTATTATGATGTTCCTATTGTTCCAGGTGAAACTCTTCTCTTTCTGGATGAGATACAGAGGAGTGAGGATGTGATTCGCAGCCTTTGGTTCTTCAAGGAGGATTATCGCGAATTGCATGTTGTGGCGGCTGGTTCGCTGCTTGAGTTTGCTCTGAAGGATTTGTCCTCCTTTGGCGTAGGGAGGGTCAGTTCGCTGTTTGTCTATCCCATGTCGTTTGACGAGTTTCTGTTGGCCACGGGGCAACAGGGACTGTGGCGTGCCAAGCAGGACTGCAACTCCAGTCACCCGCTCTTGAAAGCATTCTATGAGAAGTTGGTGGAGGCTTTCCGAAGCTTTATGCTGGTGGGAGGGATGCCCGAGGCTGTGGCTGCGTATGCCCAGACGGGCTCTTATCGTGCCAGTAGGGATATCGTCAACGAGATCCTTCAGGGTTATGAGGATGATTTTGCCAAGTATAGTGCCAAGGCCAATCCTGTACTCTTGCGCCAGACGCTGGTGAGCGTGGCTCATCAGGTGGGAGCCAAGTTTGTGTATAGCAGGGTGGAAGGGCAGTACCGTTCGGCTGAGGTAAAGATGGCCCTTGAGATGCTGCGAGATGCAGGACTGATAATTCCCGCCTACCATACGGATGCCAACGGAATTCCATTGGGAGCCGAGATAAACGAGCGTGTGGTCAAATATCTGGTGCATGACAGCGGCATTCTGCTGGCTCTGCTCGGAATAGATGACGATACGGAAAGCCTCGTAAAGGAGCTGATGGTGGAGAATGTGGTGGATCTGGTGGATAAGGGAAATGTGGCGGAAATGATTGCCGGACTTGAAATAATGAAGTGCTATTCGCCCCAGAAGCGTCATCAACTTTATTATTGGCAGAACATGAACAAGGGAACATGTGCCGAAGTGGATTACATCATAGCACAGGGGAGCCGGATAGTGCCCATAGAGGTGAAGTCGGGAGTAAAGGGTTCGATGAGCAGCATGTACTCCCTGATGAAGAATCCTCAGAAACATATAGGCCGAGGGGTCAGGTGCTCGCTCGAAAATTTCGGTTCTTTCCTGAGCCCGGACGGTAAGACAATAGACATTATACCGCTGTTTGCCATATCAAGCCTCTTCCCCTGTTCCCGCCAGGAATGAATGGATGTGACGGGAAATGCGTATTGGCAAAGGGAGAAAAGAAGACCGATGTACTTTTTTCCAAGTCCCTCTACACCTTATATATAATATGCGCGTGCGCGCGTGAGGAGGCTCCTGGGAAGGATGAAGGGCAATGGAAAGCCCGCTGCAGGGCGCTTGGATGGCTCTGGCAGCGGGCTAGGATGGGTGTTGCACGCGGGTGCGGGTCAGTCCCGGGGGCAGACCGGGCGAACGTTCAGATGGTACTTCTTCATCAGTTCCACCCTTGATACGCGGTTGTCGCCCTGTTCGGTCATTCCGTAAAGGCGGAGCGACCAGGCGCGGGATTTGTCGGTGGGGGAAGTTGTACTGTAGTATTCATCGCCTGTCCAGTAGTAACCTGTATGGAAGCCGCTGCTTTCCGCTTGGTCTTCGCCGGTGTTGCCATAGGGCAGGAAGATGCTGTTCTTGAAGCCCACAACCAGCATTCCTCGTCTCATATTGTCCAGAGAAACCGGGATGAACTGGCATCGGTTGGTCAGTTGGGTGATGTCGCTCTCGTTGGGCAGGCGCCAGGAGCCGTCGGCCTCGTCAGCAGACTGGGCTTCATCGAAGGTCATGTAGGAGCCTGTGTCCCATGGCGATGAGGCTCCCAGATTGCATGCCGCCCAATGGACACCAAGTCCCATATCCACCATTCCCGTCTCGGGCAGTTCCCTGGAGGTGACGAGATAGGTGGGCGAGAGATACTTCTGCACGCCGTCACACTCGATGGCCACCTTGAAGCTTACCGAAGCCTGGGGCGGGAGACGGGTGAAGCTGACCTGGAGCATATCTTCGGACAGCCACTTCAGAGAGTGGTGGTTCACGCCCGATGGCTCCGTCTCGTAGTAGTTCAGACTGAATTGCGACTTGTCCAGACTCACATCCACCAGTTTGGCCTCCACCTTCTGGAAGCGGCTCCCCAGGACTGCGCTCGAGGCGTTGGTCTCGATGGTGGCTGTTCCCTCCATGATGGAATTGGAACTGCTATCCTTCTGGCTGATGAAGAATACCTCTTCGGGGGTGGTGAAGCGGGCTATTCCGCCCCATTTCATGGTTCCCTCCTGGCTCTGGATATACGGGCGGCAGTAGTAGGTCTCTTTGCCATAAAGTCCCTTCAGAGTGAGTATGTTGAAGTTGCTGACGGGCAATTCCTTGCCTGTGGCCAGGGTGCTTATCCATTGCTCGGGTCTCTTTTCCAGATTTTCGCGGTTCACGCTTACCGCCACACCCCAGTCGGCCACATCCTTGGGCAGCCCTTCTCCCTGGAGCGTGAAGCGTACGGTGGCAGCAAAGCCATTGTCGGCATCGGCCTCGGTGGGCGAGTCGAACTCTATCTGCAGGAATTCCTTCTCCTGTTCCGAAAGGGTGTCCTCGGGTTCCTCATTTCCTCCTCCCGGCTCTTCGGGTGTCTCTCCTCCGCCTGCGGGTGCGGGTGGTTCGTCGCCGCAGGCAATCCAACTGAATCCTGCCGCCAGCATGAGCAGCAGGGATGCCATTCTTGTGATTGTTCTCATAGGATGGATTCTTGAATTGTGATGTTAGTAATGTAAATTCTCTTTCTGTAAGAGCAAAGGTAATGAAAAGCCGTTTTTGTGCCAAACTTTTACCTGTAAAATGCCAATGGGCGAACCTACAACAGCGCTTTCCAGTAGGAGTTGAGGGCTTCCGGTCGGTTGGCTTTTCTCTTGCGGGGAGACAGACGGAGGAAGGCTCTCTCCCCGCTCCTGCGCAATCGCTTCACTCTGCGGCCTGTTTCTGCCCCTTCTGCCTGCGTGCGTACAGGTCGGCCGTGGCGGTGAAGAACACGTCGCTGCTGGAGTTGAGGGCCGTCTCCATGGAGTCCTGTATTACTCCTATGATGAAGCCGATGGCCACCACCTGCATGGCCACATCGCCCCCGATGCCGAAGGGCGCGCATGCCATGGGGATGAGCAGCAGCGAACCGCCAGCTACGCCCGATGTTCCGCAGGCACCCAGGGTGGCCAGAATGCTCAGCACTACTGCGCTTGCCACCGACACCTCGGCACCCACGGCATGACAGGCTGCCAGACTCATCACGGTGATGGTGATGGCTGCTCCGTCCATATTGATGGTGCTCCCCAGCGGGATGCTCACCGAGTAGAAGTCCTCATCGAGGCCCAGACGCTTGCAGAGCGACATGTTGACGGGTATGTTGGCAGCTGACGAGCGGGTGAAGAAGGCGCTCACGGCACTTTCCCTGAGGCACCTCCACAGGAGCGGGTAGGGGTTGCGCCCGAGCAGGCAGGCGCTGATGAGGGGGTTGACCACCAGCATCACCATCAGCATGCAACCTATGAGCAGGAGCACCAGCTGGCCGTAGGAGCGGAAAATCTCCAGTCCGCTCTCGCCCACCGAAGTATATACCAGTCCCAGGATGCCCAGCGGAGCCAGTTGGATAATCCATTGTACCACCACCGACACGGCCTGAGCCAGCTGCCTTGTCACCTCGATGGCCTGTACGGCTCCCGACTTCTTGAGCGCCAGTCCCATGATGATGCTCCAGAAGAGCACGCTCAGATAGGAGGCCGAGCTGACTGCCTCCACGGGGTTGCTTGTCAGCCCCAGCAGGAGGTTGCCTATCACCTCGTGGAGCGCTCCGGGTGCCGATGTTTCCATGCCATCCACTCCGCTGAGCGTAAGCGGCACGGGGAACATCTGCGAAGCGCCCACAGCCACCATGGCAGCTATAAGCGTGCTGGCCAGATAGAGGGATATCACCATGCCGAAGCGCTTGCCCAGCCCCTCGCCTGCCTTGGCCACCGAAGCCGTCACCAGCACAGCCACCAGAACGGGTGCAACAGCCTTGAGCGCTCCCACAAATAGCTGGCCCAGGGTGGATAGGCCGTCCATGCCGGGGCAGACCAGCGCGAGTGTCGCGCCAATGACTATTCCGCAAGCGATGCGTGCGATGAGGGGGCTGCCGATATAGGCATGCCAGAGCAGGGATACTATCTTCTTCATATCTTCAGATAAAAACAGACGTGCTAAGGTGTGAATGACCGAGCACCCTCCCATGGGTGCACCACTCATGCAAAGTTAGCGCTTTCTGAGGGAATACGGATGGATATTATATATAAAGCCGGGGCTTCCTTATTGTATGCTGTCGGCTGCACGACGTATTCTGTCGCTCAGGTCAATGAGGGCACCGCGCAACTGTTCGCGTTCCTCATCTGTAAAGGCTGTTGGCTTTTTGTTTCCGTCGATACCGTCCAGCTTGTGATAAAGCCACGAACCGGAGCGGTTAAAATAACGATTCGCCAAGTCAGCCCAGGAAATTGAAATCAAGAGATCGGATAACTGTGCCTTCATCGTTTCCGCCTGTGTCTCTTTTAATCTCATTGTTGCCATAATTATATGTATATAAAAAATGTGATGTTATTTTTGCGATGATGCCAAAGGTGGCACCCTTTTTCCTTCTTCTGTTACTTGTATATTTCCTTTGTTTGAACACAGCAAAGGTAGTACATTTATTCGCTTATCAAAAAGAATAGAACGCATATTCGCTTTCTTTTGCCTTCTCTTTTATACATTATATATATACGCGGGCGCGCGCTTTGCCTGGCTGTGTCCGTCTTGATCACGCACCACCACACCACACGCGCACCAGGGAAGTAGCTTTTGGAGCATCTTGGACGCTTCTGTCTTCTCTTTCCTCTCCTCACGAGAATCGGGAATTTACAGAGGAGAGGGCAGACGGTTCAGAATTCTCGATTCTCGGAGACTGCGTTATTTTGGAGTGCCTTGGAGGCTTCTTGTTTCCCTCTCCTCGCGAGAATCGAGAATTTGTGACGAGAGGGTCAGGCGGCTCAGAATTTTCGATTCTCAGAGACTGCCTTTTGGAGCCTCTTGGAGGCTTCTTGTTTCTCTTTTCTCTCCTTGCGAGAATCGAGAATCCGTGGATAGGGGGCTTGGAGGTGCGAAATTGGTGATTCTCAGAGAGGACTTCTCCGGGGAGGGGGAATTTCTTTTCCTTCATTCAAATCTCTCTTCAACTATTTGTTAAATTCGGAATTCGTGTTCGACAAACCCCAATCGGTCATTGAAACAGGGATTCTCCACATTGCCCTTGTTGTCGGAGGTGATGTTCTTCACCGCCTTTCCGTTGCGGTCATAGCCGGTGATCTGTATGGGTGCACACGCTTGAGCTCTTCCTTGATGTCCACGTAGGGGAGTGAGGAAGTCCCTCATGCCGTCGTTCAATCTCATTACTACCTTCATTTCCTGTTCCTACTTTTGTCTCTTTTTCCGGTCCTGGGGAAGCCGTTCCCCCAATTCCTGCTTCACTTAAAAATCATAATTCATAATTCCCACAAATTCAAAATTCTTAATTCGTTCCGTTCTTAATTCAAAATTATCTCTCCAGTTAGAAAAATATTTTTTCCCTACTGGAAAAGTGATTTTCTGCGCGCTTTCCAATCACACGACAAAGGTACGACAAGCGCACGTGGCAATCATACGATTCAGTACGTTACAGTACGATTCAGTACGATTTCACATGCTGTTCGGCAGCCCGAGCTTCCTCACGGTTCGCCCAGGTAATCTACTATGAGCCTTACCTCGCGTGAGGTGATCCGCTTGGCGGTCTTTCGGTAGCCGTCGCACACTTGGTCGGTCATCTCCACCTTGGGCATGTTGAGGTATAGGGTGCGTGCGCCCACCTTCGTGAGCTCCTCCTTCTCCTCGTGCTGTCGGAAGTCGCGGCAGAGGGTTCCCACAAGATTGGACAGTTTGCCTTTTCCTGCGCCGCCTATCTGCCATCAGATTGCCCATCATGCCGCATATTTCCTCCCATTTTTGGTCGGGACGCATGAATTTTGCTCCACTTGCGTGCGATTCCAGGAGAGAGAAAAGTATTGGAACGATGGGCAGATGCATGGCTTTTGGGACTTTTGAGAGCAAAAACAGCATACATTTCGTGCCTCGGACCAGGTTTGGCATGCCTGAAGGGGTGGATTTGCTGATGTTGTATTCCATATCTGTCTTGCTTGTTTTGGTGTTAAACTGTTGGATATTAATATTTTATGTGGAAATTAGGGCTGAAAGGAACCTTCCAATTTGGACAGTGGACAGTTTGGACAGTTTCATTTCAAGGGATGACAATTCCTACTCTTCTTTTATATATATCTAATATATAAATAGTTATATAGTCTATAAAAGGGGATTTTGTCATGATGAACACTAATTGTCCAAACTGTCCAAACTGTCCAAACTGTCCAAACTGTCCAAACTGTCCAAACTGTCAGATTTGGAAGATTGGAAGCTTGCAGCCTCCCGCTTCCTCTCCCAGGCCTATCCTATCATGTCTGCCACCATGCGCAGCTCTTCGGCTGCAGCCAAGCAGAGGTGCCGTCCCGAAATTACCATCAGCGGTGGGAAATGGGGAGCCATCCTTGAACTGCTTGCTGCCACCACAAGAGTTTTCAACATCACGGATGAAGAAGCGCTTGAGGTTGTGGTTAACGAAACTGATAAGCTTGCTCGTATATGCGAACTATATAGATATAAAATGGCGAGTAAAGAACTGCCGAAACTTAAAGAAAAAAAACGAAATCGAGCAGAAGGAGCAGCAAATGTGCTTCCCTTTTGCTCGACATTCTATTCTTCGTTATAGTTTATTCCTCTCATAGGCTCACTGCAAACTTGCATTTTAGACAACAGGAGCATCGGGTGAGCCCAAGCGTTTATGAACTAACTATATCTCTAATGACCGATTGGGGTTCAAAGAGGTTGTGTCTTTGAGACCGCTTCGGGCATTTCTTCCTTCTCCCTGCGAGAATTGGGAATCCGTGGATAGGGGACTTGGAGGTGCGGAATATGTGATTCTCAGAGGAGACTTTTCCATAGAAGAGGGGAACTCCTTTTCCTTTGCTCAAATCTCTCTTCTGCTATTCGTTAAATTCGCGGAATTCGTGTTCGATAAAACCGTAAACCTAAATTCGTGTTCACAAAATCCCCATCGGTTAAATATGTGTTTGCTCCAATCCATAAGCCGAGATTCGCATCCTCCTCTTGGAGCGCATTTGGGACGAAATGGAGCGTGGCAGTCAGAGTTCCTCGTATGCGGGGATGTCGGGCATGAAATGATAGGTGCGATGGGCGTAGTCCATGCGCAGGGCGCGGGAGAGGATGTTGCTCATAATTCTAATGCCAATTTTCTGTAAGTGATAGGTACAATGCCCAAATGCTTGAACTTCACATGCAAAGATATTGTTTTTGATAAAATCAGGGGCTAAGAATAGAAGAAAACTGAGAAAAATAGGGGCGGGAACGAGGTGTAAATGGAGAAAATGGGGGCGAAGGAGTTGCGAGGAGGTGGTGAGAGGTTGCATCAGGAGGCCGTTCTTTCATTTGCTCTTTAAAAAAGATTAAAAAGTTTTGTCTCTTCAAGGGAAAAATGTAATTTTGTAGCGGACTCGGTGAAAGCCGTTTCCACATTTTATCGGAAAAGTAAGAGGCGTTATGCTTATCTTGTGAGTCGAGAACCTAGGAAATTCAAGACAGTGCACAGGGAGGGCATAGTAGTTCTCACGCAAAAGCGTGGGCTGCTATTACCATATTCGTGCATTTGGGTTTTCCTAGGACCTTCGACTTAGAATGTGGCATAGGCAGTGCCACGCTTCTTGTATATAATACAGGTTTTACACCCGTTGAAGGCACAATGATGGGGGAGAAAAAACAAGTTCGTGGGTAATATGATGTTAGATATAGATTTTGCAAGAAAAGTGAGAGAGATTGTCTCGTATAATTGTAGATTAAGAAGTGATGGCTGGGCGGAGATGTCACGTGTTGGGGCCATGTTGAGGCAGAATGATATCAATATAAGAACTAAGGGTTATAAACTAAAAGAATATTTCGAAGAGTTTAGCGCTGAGTATGAGTTGTCTGTAGATGGCGAAACAAAATTACCGTTAGTAAAGGTGAAGCAAAATATGATGGGGAAAGAGTTGGTAAAGATGCCTACAACCATACGGAAAAGGGATATTGTTCATTTGGCTAATTGGGCTAGTATAAACTTGAAACTTGCGATTGAGTCGTTGCGTTCTTTGGCACTTCCAGAAAGGTGGGCATACAAGATAGAGAATGAGAAATACCCTAATCCTATTTTGGCGAAGTATCTGAGATGGACTTTTGTAAAATTGTTTCGTGAGGACAAGGTGTTGACTACGAGTGATTATGCTGCTTTCAACACGGGTCTCGTGGGCAAGTTCTACAAGCCGATTTTTGCAGTATTTGACCGAAATAATGTGCCTAATAGGCAACCGTGGCATTTTGTCGGTTTTTGTTTTGCTGGTGAAGGCACACCCGCAGGACGTATTTTGACGGATAATTTTGCCGACTTGCCTCAAAGAGCGTCATATCTCAATTGCTTCGAGGATGTAATGTATGATTATACATTACCAGTAGATGTAAATTGGGAACATATTATATTTGCAAATTTAGATAGGCTACCCAGTAGTTTGATAGAGCAAACTTGTTCTACTGCTTTCGGCGTTAAGGATAAAGATGCTTTGTCTGAAGAAGAGAGAAAAGAATATCTTTCAGAATTGAAGTGCTTCCTTAATCGAAACACGGGCTATCTCTCGCAAATTTGTAGTTTGTTGCAGACTGCGGTAGAGGGGGCAAAAGCACGTGTAGAGTGGAATTATAAAACAGCAATACCTGTCTATTATCCTACGGATGATAGAGTACATCTGATATTGCCCTTATCTCTGAATATGAATAATCCAGATGAGGTGTCTTTGGCATTGGTTATGACAATGACACAGGCAAAAAGGTATAGGGCTGTTACTATATTTACGTTGGATATGGCTTATAGTAATGCGAGACTTATAACGAGACCCTCAACTGATTGGTTGGTAGCAGAGCATATTATGCCTGTGAACTTTTCTACGCAAAGTGATAAAAATGAGGATGATGAGATTGATGTGAATATATA
>OCHM01000870.1_pt1 | contig 16650 bp, 16 predicted proteins | sample 1538901 | NCBI WGS metagenome assembly OCHM01 (sample SAMN04571734, study PRJEB22368) | human gut metagenome | biome: human gut; material: stool | host: Homo sapiens | place: Luxembourg | collected 2012-11-08 | reverse complement strand
TGTATTTCAATTAATTCAAAGAGCGATTAGTCCACTTTAACGGGACAGTAGTGATATAGAAGCTAAACTATATATTAAATATGGAGCAGAAAACAGGGAAACAGAGTCCGTACAAGATGAATACTTACATGAATTCAAAAAAACTTCTTTTGATCTTGAAAATGGTTATATAATATTATCTGTTTCTTCATATGGATATACTGATACAGGAAAATTCTTATTACATATACAATATGCAGATAAGCTAAACAGCTTAAAAAATACACAAGAAGAAATGGACGACTTGTAAATGTTTCAATGTTTCTATATCAATATGGATGGAATTGATTTTCTAAAAAATTTTGTGGGAATATTAATTGTCATATTATTTATAATTATGCCTATCTTAGATTGGCTCGATAAACATTTTCATACATTATTAATTATTATAGTGTTGATTATTCTTATTGCTGTTTTAATAGGCATGATATACATAACTATAAAAGACTGGTGGGACAAACGAAATGAGTAATATTTAACGTTACTGTTTATGACAAAGAACCTACTCACATATGCACTCAACAAGTTTGGCGAACTCGTTGTTTGTATTTTTGAGGAGAATGGGATTGAGGTGTATATATAGTGAGTGTGAAAATTAAAATAATTACAAAATATTTGAAACTTCGAAGAATAATACCTAAATTTGCAGCAACAGTTCCCACCACGCTTCCCGTAGAACAGCGAATCAGGGTGGGACTTTTACTTTTTATACGTTTATGATATATTCAAAACTACCCTTAGACTATTCTGAAATCCTTGATTTGTTAGTATCACGTGGTCTTATTATTTCAGATAGAAACAAAGCCATAGAATGTTTGAAAGTTGTAAGCTATTTCCGCTTAGATAATTATTTTCACCCTATGGAAAGTGATAATGTTCGTCACATTTTCAAACCTGGTAGGACTTTTGAAAATGCAATGGATTTATATCGCTTCGATTGAGGTTTGCGCGAACTGATTTTTACAGCCATGAAAACCGCGCACATTCTCGTCACTATCGTTCCGAGTATGTACGCGGTTGCCTACATCGACAAGCGATGTTTACTGCCTTCCTGACAGTTATCAATAATCCCCTATGGTTTTATCCATTTAGAACTTTCTTCTAACACCTGCTAATGCTTTGCTTCCAATCATAACCATCATAACTATCAAAATGGCAAAATGCTTGGAGATGCTGCAAGTTCCATTGCTGACTTCCCATTCCTTACAATTAAATAAAGTAGATTTTTCATTACTTAGCAATGTATTTTATAGTTTTTACAGAGCCATCAGTGTAGGTAACTTTCATAATTGTCAGCCCTAAAGTTGGATTGTTTAATCTACGGCCCTGTAAATCATAGAACTCTGTTGATACAGGAGCTGTTGTTTTTACTTTTATACCATCAGATGTCTGATATACGATAGGCGAAACAGTTCGTTCGCCTCCTCCGTAGTAAACACTCTGAACACCCATCTTACTAAATCCACCTTCATACAGATAAACTATATGTTCGCCATCTTGCAAGGTGAAATCCAAATCATCAGTAAACGAGTATGGAATCTCTGTCATATTCTCTTCTATGCCTGTATATAAATCAGACGTAAACTCGTAAGCTTTATCATCACCATAGATAATATATTTCATCTTCTCAGGATTAATCCAATTGCCATTTACATCTTCGGTTGGCAATGTGAAGATTAAGCCTCCATAGCCTGCATCTTCGTTATATTCCATATAAGTACTTATTATTGGAGTGGCAGGAGTAGTAGCAACATCATTGAATGGACTAAACTCTGGACTATCATAAGCTGCATCATAACTCAAAATGCCATTATCTGCATTATATAGCAACGAAAGGTCTGTCTTAAAGGTACGAGACTTTTCATCTAGTGTCATTGTGATATTTGGAACAAGTTCGTATTCTATATAAGTGACATCATCTGATGGATCGTAAACCTCTTTTCTCTTGGCTCCTGCAAGATAGAAATAATATCCATAGGTTTCGTTAAGCCCCAGGTATTGCATTGAAGGAATGGTAATAGTACTTCCAACAATATTACATTTTACCCAGCTATCAGGGTGTGCGGATGCTATACCTTTAATATATATATCATTATCTTTAAAGACAACGGAAACTCCCTTACCAGTTCCATCAGAACACTTCATGGCATAAGTGAGCTCTTCTGCATCCGCAGGCACTTCTACTGTAGTATCTGTAAACTTGCGAAGTACATCACCTGCATTACCATATCCTCCCCAAGTTCCTTCTGCATTTGCAAGCGCAAGCATGATGCTATCACCGCCAACTAATGAAATGCTGTCACCCTTAATAACATACTTAAGGTCTGTATTTACGCTATCTGCAACAAAGGTATATGAGGTTGCTGAAAGCTTTTTTTTGCGAAACTTTGTCGCATATATATTTGTCGACTCTGTGTAGTCCTCATTATATTGCACATCAACAATCTGAGGAGTGTGAAACGTAATGGTATCACCATCACGCTGACCTACTATATAAGAATATGTGTCATATTGGGTAATTGGATTATAAACATATACTTTGTTTTCATCACCCAACACTATATTACAAGCAGAACCTTCCATTTTTGCTTGCTGTACACTACCTGCTGCAACAAAATAAGCTGTTGTCTTACGATAATAGCTACGCTTTTCACCTTCTGCTGAATAGATAATGTCATCAGCTGTCTGGCTTTCGGTTACTCGAGCTGGGGCATTATGGCGACGTTGTGTCATTAGATGTTTTACATAAGGTGCTTTTTGAACAGAAAGAATCTGCCCCCAATCTTTCTTAAAAGTAATGCTCTGTGCATAGGTTGTCCCAGCTAATGCTGTGGCAGCGAGGAGGTATAAAATTTTCTTCATAATACTGTTTTTATAGTTAATAACTCATTTGTATTTATGCTCTCCACACGCTGTTTTTATATTGGTGCATGAAAAGTGTTATTCTGACGAGGCAAAAGTAATACTTTTAGTTATAAAATGCAAGTATTTACTGCTTTGTTTTTTATAATTTGTAACATATTAATGCTTTATGCTTACTATTTGTTTAATAATTAGATGGCGATAATAAAAACAAACCATTAGTGCTACGAATTTAACGGGACACTTATGTTTGTATTTAGAAAAAGAATTGCCTTAATAAAAAAACAACAATTTAAGGCTATGTTAGCTATTAAATTATTAAATTTGCAAGCATAATTATATAACAATAACTAAGAAATATGAAAAAGATTAGTTTATTTATATTCATGGCATTCTCTATTGTTGCCTCTATAGCTCAAGAGAAAAAGGAATACACTATGAGAGTTTGGAACAATGGCTCTTACACTTCATTTTCTATTGAAAGTGTCGATTCTATCACTTTCGCTGAAGAGGTAAAGCCAGATAATGTAACAACAGAAAATGGATATCAAAGTGAAAGCTCTTTTAAGGAAGCTCTTTCTTCCATATATGCAAGATTCCAAACTTTTATCACAAGTGAGAAGAAGATAGAGGAGTTAGCTCTTGATGGAGGATATGAGAGTATATCGGCAAGTAGTCCAACTATTAAGCAAGCATGGACAAACGGCTATTCTGCCATCAACTATTGCAATCGTTTAATTGAATTTAGTTTAGGAAAAGATTATCCTTTTGATGTTAAGAAATATAGAGGGCAAGCTATAATTTTTAGATCTATAATATATTATATGATGGCACAGATATGGGGCGATATTCCATACATAGAGACAACGAATATCGACATAGCTTTCAATCCTCCGATTGTTTCTAAACAAGAGATTATTTACGATAGTTACAATTTGATAACAACAAATATCAATGATGTACAAGAAATAATTGAATATCCATCACAAAGTGTAAATAGCAAAAACATTCGTCCTCTTTTAAATGAAATGGCTATGTATATAGAAGGAAAGCCATACGAAAGTTGTACAACTCTGGAAAATTTAATAATGCAGCTTGACAACTCTGCAGAAACATATACGATTGTTGACGACACATATAATCAACTATTGGAGAAAGAATTCTCAAAGTCTATTACTGCAGAGGAGTTGGCAACTTTGTGGAAAGAAGCACGACCACGATATGGTGTATGGCTTGCTCTAAAGAGATTAAAATGCTACACACCAGCTAATGGTATGGCAGAATGCTTACTCTTCCCAATACCAGAAGAAGCCTTAATGACACTTCCATGTTTGAAACAAAACGAAGGGTATTGATTATTGTTTTTTGTTAAACCATAAACATGTATATAATAATATGTTTCCGATTAATTCTACAGATAGGCTCATTTTTGTGAATATTAAAAATTCATACGAAGCTTTTATCAATAACAGGAGAACACGTTCTTACTTCCGTGAAAGTTTATACGATTGTACAGTAAAATATTGGCGTATATCTGAAAAGAAAGCAGCAATGGCAACACATATTATTGGTTGCTATAAAGGTAAAGTCGTTGAGGTGGTTAAAATCAATAGCTTTAATACTATCAAGTCTGAAGAATACTTTGGAAGAAAAGTTTTTGAGGGTATAGAAGAACCGAATTCGCAATATATGGGTTTCGATATTCGTGATCTATATGATAGCTTAGCTAATTTCATCGTTAAGTATTGGAATTACTAAGATTCGTTTTTAAAAGAAACAACGAGAGGGTGTATCACACGATATATCCTCTTCTCTAAATCTTTTTTTGAATCCTTTATAACGAAAAAGAGCCTTAAGAAAATCTTAAGACTCTTTTGCGGTGTGTACGAGGCTCGAACTCGTGACCCCATGCGTGACAGGCATGTATTCTAACCAACTGAACTAACACACCAAATGAAATAAGAAACAGTGGCGGTGTGTACGAGGCTCGAACTCGTGACCCCATGCGTGACAGGCATGTATTCTAACCAACTGAACTAACACACCAATTAAATTGTGCCGTTCCTTATTTGCGGTTGCAAAGGTACAATAAATATTCGTTTCCACCAAATATATCCCAAGTTTTTTTGCTATAAAATGCAAAAAATGTGTCTTTATATGGCTTTTTGTAACCATGAAAATAATGGAATAAAAAGAAACGGCTCAAAATCAACATATTACATGCTAATTTTCGAGCCGCCTGTCAATAAGCTTATAGGTTGTTATTTTTTAATAATCATCATCATCTGAGACGTCTGCAGCCTCAAGGGTGAGTTCTTCAGGATTAGTATCGAATGTTGTACGATAACTTTCTTCGGTCAACTTATCGTCATCGAAGGTGTCGTCATCGTCATCATCGTCATCGTTTTCATACTCATTCTCTGGCAAATCCTCGTCGTCATCGAGATTGTCATTATCATTATATTCGTCTTCTTCGTCGAATTTCATCTTTGGCTTTTCAACCTCAGGTTTCTCCTTTGCAAAGATCGCCTCTACCCAAGTACCTTTAGTAATCTCAAGAACTTCGAAGCCGTCGTTTACCTTTTTCTCATATAGTCCACCTGGCTTGTGAAGTCTATCTTTAGGAAGGGTAGTGGTGCTGATATCGAAACCAACCTGGATAATGTCTTGTATGCTTTGAGATAGAGAATCCCAACCTCCGCCAAAATTGCGATCTATGACTTCAAGGAGTTTGGCTGCAGAGATATGTCTGATGTTCTCGTAAGTGAGGTCTGTAACTCGCAGGATAGCTTTTTTCTTAACTGCGAATTTAATCTTATTAGAGTCATCAATTCTAAGCACGCCAATTTTGAAATCGCGAGCTTCGTATTTCTTTATCACCTCAGGTTTATCTACCTTTACTTCTTCCATCTCGAAAGCGCTCTTGATGATGTCGGTATAGTGGCGGATATTATCCTTCAAGTCTGCATCTTTTTCGCCTGCTTCCCACAAACGAAAGATGTCGTTTTCCTGAAGTTCCCAAACGTTGCTTTTATTCAAAGTCTTTAGAGTTAAAGCTTTTTTATCTTTCATACAATTTTGGTTGTTATTAATATTTTTCTTTGTCTGCAAAAGTAAGTAATAATTTGTAAAATGCAAACTTTTTATGCGCAAAAAACAGTAGGGAATATAAAAAATATAGGTGTCGCATATATTTTACACGACACCTATATATATAATATGGTATAAATAGACCAAAACGGATGATTAACCGAGATACTTCATAAGGATTTTTACATTGCCACTTTCGCGGAGTTTTGCAATACTTTTCTCTCTGATCTGCCTTACTCTTTCGCGAGTGAGTCCGAGCTGGTCTCCAATTTCTTCAAGTCCCTTTTCGTGGCATCCTATTCCGAAGCATTCGCGTATGATGATGATTTCTCTTTCTTTCAGAACCTCGTTCAATACATTGTTTAGTTCAAGCGCCATACTTTCGTGGTCAACCATTCTGTCTGTTCGGCAGTCTTCGCCACTTGGCATAACATCTAGCATACAGTTCTCTTCGCCATCTTGGAATGGAGCGTCAATACTAACATGATGTCCGTCTGCCATCATGCTTTGCCCAATTTTTTCTTGGTCTATATTTGTTGCTTCCGAAAGTTCGGCGATAGAAGGGCGTCTCTGATGTTCTTGTTCGAATTTACTTATTTCGTGGTTTATTTTATTGAGCGAACCAACTTGGTTGAGAGGCAATCTTACTATTCTGCTTTGTTCGGCAATAGCCTGCAATATGCTCTGTCTGATCCACCACACGGCATAAGAGATAAACTTAAAGCCGCGAGTTTCGTCAAATTTCTGAGCTGCTTTGATTAGTCCTATATTTCCTTCGTCAATTAAGTCGGTAAGTGTCAAACCCTGATGTTGATATTGTTTAGCCACAGAAACTACGAAGCGTAAATTGGCAGTCACCAATCTGTCCTTAGCTCTTTCTGCTTGTGGTCCTCCTTTTTTTATTATTTGTGCCAACTCTATCTCTTCATCAATAGAGATAAGAGGGGCACGACCAATTTCTACGAGATACTTATCCAGCGCCTCACTCGAACGGTTGGTGATGCTTTTTTGAATCTTTAGTTGTCTCATCTTGTTGTATTATCTAAAAAATGCTTGATAGTTGCGTCTTTAAGTAGGAAAAGACTTCAAACAAAGCAAAATTAAACAAAAAACAAGTGTAGTAGGATTTTTATATACAATCTTTAACTTAATAAAACGAAAAAAGTCTAACCTTAATTGGTTAGACTTTCGTGCGTCCTTAGGGGTTCGAACCCTAGACCCACTGATTAAGAGTCAGTTGCTCTACCAACTGAGCTAAGGACGCGATCAGAAATCTCTTTTCCTAGAGTGGTGCGTCCTTAGGGGCTCGAACCCTAGACCCACTGATTAAGAGTCAGTTGCTCTACCAACTGAGCTAAGGACGCGTTAAAAACCTGTATTAGAATTTTATTCTTAAAGGCTCATTTCTTAATTGCGAGTGCAAAAGTACTACCTTTTTCTGATTCTACCAAACTTTTGAAGAAGTTTTTTATAAGAAAAAGCAAAAAAAGTACTTTTCGTGTGGTTTTTATACCGTTTTATACAGATAATAGGCTTATTAAGCTCTATCTATATTAATTCTATATCTATAAATAAAACAAACTATATTATGAAACGAGTATATTTATTTCTTGTTGTTATGCAAATGCTAATAAATTAATTTTGAACACCTACTTATCTCCGATATTTGTAGTAAATTTGCACTCGTATTAAAGATAATATAGAATCAAATATATGAAGAGAAATGAAATTTGCTACATTATTATAGTAGCCGTTATTGCTGTGTCGCTGCTTTTAGGATTTGCAGAAGAAGTATTCGGAGTCAATCTTGGACAATTCGCGTGGTTAGCCCATTGGGTGTCGTCGTCAGTGGCGTTGGCATTGGGCTTTGCCTTTGCATTGTTGTTAGGCAAGGCCTTTCCTACGTTTAATAAGACAATGTCGAAGAAACTGTTGCAATATTCTGTCATAGGACTTGGATTCGGAATGAATGTCGACAAGGCATTGGCTTCGGGTAGCCAGGGAATGCTCTTTACCATAGTCAGCGTTTTCGGAACTCTTGCTCTTGGTTGGTTCTTTGGCAGAAAGCTTCTGAAAGTGGATTCGCAAACCAGCTATTTGCTTAGTTCTGGAACGGCAATCTGTGGCGGCTCGGCAATAGCAGCCGTAGGACCAGTAATCAAAGCTAAGCCTGAGAGTATGTCGGTGGCACTTGGTGTAGTTTTTGTGCTCAACGGTATAGCCTTGTTTCTTTTCCCATCCATTGGCGATGCCTTGGGCATGACGATGAAGCAGTTTGGTATGTGGGCAGCAATAGCCATCCACGACACATCCTCTGTGGTTGGAGCAGGAGCCGCTTACGATCAGATGCACCCTGAGCTTGTAGTCTCTCAGGGCGTGAGTGCCCTCGAAGTTGCTACCACCATCAAGCTCACTCGCGCTTTGTGGATAGTAGTGTTGGCATTGGTCACACCGTTCTTCTTTCGCAGCACACTTGCCAAGTCGGGTGGGGAAGCAAAGCCATGGTATAGCTGCATACCGAGATTCATCATTTGGTTTATCGTTGCCATACTCTTCAATACCTATATATTAAGTAATGCCTCGCTCATTGGCGATAGTGCTGCAGCAATAGGTGGTGAATTTAGTGGGGCCGTAAACAAGCTTGCTAAACATCTCATCACTCTCTCGCTCTTCTTTATCGGTGCATCGCTAACCAGAGAAACATTGCTTAGCGTAGGCATCCGCCCTCTCATCCAGGGTGTGCTCCTATGGATAAGCATCAGCTGCATCAGCCTTGCCTATATCTTTTGGGTGGGATAAAAATATTGTGCAGTCTGAAACTGCATGGATAAAAACCATTAGGTTATTTTGCATAAGAAAAAAGAAAAGAAAATGAAGCAACTGAAAGAAAATGGAGGTATAGAGCGTAGCTTGTTGCTCACAATGGCTGTTATTGCAGGGTTGACCGTTGCTAACTGCTACTATAATCAGCCACTTCTGGAAATGATACGTCACGATATAGGAGTGAGTCAGCACGAAGCGAACCTCATTACCGTTGTTACACAAATCGGCTATGCGTTTGGCTTGTTTTTCCTTATTCCTATGGGTGACCTCTATTCGCGCCGTCGCATAATCGTTGTAAACATGACGGTGGCAGCCATAATGGCAGTTGTCATTGCTGTCGCCAATAAGGTGTGGATTATTTGGGGAGCCTCGCTATTGTTGGGAGCCTGTTCCGTAATTCCACAGTTTTTCATTCCTATTGCCGGACAATATTCTGAACAGAAGAACAAAAGCAAGAATATGGGCATCGTTTTGTCTGGACTGCTAACAGGCATTCTGGCATCGAGAGTTGTTAGCGGATATGTTGGTGAATGGTTAGGTTGGCGCGAAATGTTTTTCATAGCAGCTCTTGTTATGGTTTTGTGCATGGCTCTTACGCTAAAGATTATGCCACAGATAAAGAGCAACTATGTGGGCACATATAGAGGTTTGATGGTTAGTGTCTTTAATATTGTGAAGAGCAATGGTCGCATACGCCTATATGCTATTCGTGCCGCCTTTAGTTTTGGTAGCATGATGGCTATCTGGTCGTGCTTAGCTTTCAGATTGGCACAAGCTCCATTCTTTTCCGGTAGCGAGATGGTTGGAACATTAGGCTTGTGTGGTATAGCAGGAGCTTTGGCAGCAAGCGGTATGGGTAAACTCGTTAATCAATTAGGCATAAGAAAGATGAGTATTTATGGAGCTTGTTTGCAACTTGTGGCATGGGCTACGGCTTATCTGTTTGGCGACACGTTCATTGGTCTTGTTGTAGCAATCATCTTGGTAGATATAGGTTTGCAATGTCTGCAACTAAGCAATCAAAGTGGCTGCATTCAGGAGATTCCTCAAGCCTCTAACAGAGCTAACACCATCTTTATGACAACCTATTTTATAGGTGGCTCCTTTGGTACCTATTGTGCGGGATTGGCGTGGACTCATGCGGAATGGATTGGCGTGTGTGCAGTTGGAGCAATCTTTGCTGTAATTTCGCTTAGCATCACATGGTTTAATAGTAAGAGAATTTAAGTCTCAGTTTGTTTGAAATATCCCCAGCTTATAGAACCATTGTTGATTTTTGCTTAAAAACCATCAAAAAAATGCAGCCTGCTTAGATGACCAACTAAGCAGGCTTCATTGGCACTTATTTTATTATTGCAGTCCGCTAAAACTATTTACAATTTACAGATAGTTAACCGTAAAAGTTGATTTTAGAAAATATAGTTGAATCCTGCAAGCTATATAGTTGGATAAAACAAGTATCTCAGTACCACTTTTAGTACCACTTAGGTGGTACTGGAGTTTATCTTAGGTGGTACTGGAGTTTTACCTATGTGGTACTGTGGTTTCATATAAGTGGTACTGGCAATGAAACTAATAATCTTTTTTAAGGAGGTTAAGAGTTATTTTTATCTATTGCTGTCAGCTAATACCTTTTATGCAAAAATGGTTTTAGTAGACAGCAATAAACAATAATAGAAGTACAACTTTAATAACGGCTAATACATGTTAACTTGTTGAATGAAAGTGACTTACTACACCGCTATACCAATAATCATCAATTTCTGCTTTGAGATAGGTTTTGTTATTGCAATTATTAAGAAAATCCACTACAAATACTAAAAAAGTATAAGTATTAATAGCAGCCTAAAAGAAAACATCAATAGAACTCTAATACCCCTCGAATTCGAGGGGATTAAAACAAAAGTATTTTTTGCTTTTAAAAAAAGTCCGATGATACCAAGAGCAGACGGTATCATCGGACTTAAATTATTTACATATAATTAATGTGTTATCTTGTAGGCTCACTGGTTTTGCGAAAGAAATACTGGAGCCATCATAGATGGCAGAAACGTTGATGCACCGACGGAGGAACTCTGCGATAAGAGCATGGTCGTAATAAGCACGGGCAGAACACCAACCATGGTTTCCTACTTCGTGGTTGAAAGAAGCGACTAATGAATTAAGTGATGCTGCTGCAAACTGTGCAGCAAAGATTGATGAATTGTTCATAATGACATTTTTTTGAAGTTAATAAATTAATACTTCCACATCGTAACTGGACCACCGTAGCTGTCAATGCTCGGTTGGTGCAGAATTAACTGCTCTTGATGTTTCATTTGTTGCTTGCAAAGGTACAAAGATTATTTTGAAATGCAAAGCAAAAAAGATGATTAAATAGCATAAACCTGGATAAACCCCTATGTAGGTAAAACTCTTGGCAAGGTGCGTCGTACAGCTTGCTTACGAAAGCGCCTTGCCAAGTCTTTAGTCAACACCCTCAAACACAAACACTGTTGAGGCAGGGAAGGTTAGTGTTAGTTGCTTGTCGATGTCAATAGGCTTATTCATTTCAATACCCTTTAAGCCATTAGCGGTAGCCACCTTCTGGTCGGCAAACGAGCTGCTAAGCGTGATGGTGGTTTGAATATAAGCAGGAATATCAAGCATCTCGCGAAGCGTAGTGATGAATTGGCGTTCTTTTACATCAGGGTTACGAAGTGTGAGAGTTGCCTTCTTGCCATTCCATGATGCCCAACCATATACGTTCACTTGAGTTCCATCCCAAGGGTTGCCACCAACCCAGTGAATATCGGGTAGCACATCGGCATTGCGCTGCTGCCAATCCATACATTCTGCCAAATCTTTCCATAGAGCGCCAGCTTTACCGTTATTGTCCTTAATCTCGTCCATTAACTTATAGTCGGTGTATAGCTCAACCATACCAGAACCGCAACCAAAGGCACAACGCATTTCGCGCAACACACCATCATAACTATAATCGTTAGGAGTGTAAGGCTTGCCATTTTCGCTAAGAATGAGACCATGGGTCATCAAAGTGTTGATAGGGCAGAGTGGGGAACCTTGGGTAAAGATTTTATAAACCATATAGTCGCGATAGGTTATCCATTGTTCGCGGTCGGTACCTGTATCGCTAATAAACTTGCAGTCGGCATCTTGTCGCCATATAGCATCGCTATAATGGAACCAGAATGGCGATGCCCATGTACCCACAGTTGTATTAAAGAATATATCGGGACGTGTTTTGCGTACCTCTCGTTCTATACTGATAATACCTTCTGCATTTTCAATACCAGTGTCTCCATCGTCAGGTCCGAAGGCTGTACCTTGTGCACTGATACCATCGAACTTAAAGAATCGGAAATCGTAATTGTTTATCATGCTTTTGCAGCAGTCGATGAAGTAGTTGTAATACGATTCATTGCTCAATTGCATACCTCCACGGTTGTTCCAATAGTTGCGACGATAAGTGCCGCTACCACCATAGCCTCCGACAGGTCCGAGCCAAGCACCAATGCCTACGCCCATGCTCTTAGCCAGGTTGTCTTCGTTGGTAAAACCATTTGGAAAGTTTGGGTTGAAAGTCCATGTGCCATAAGCATCCCAACCATCATCGAATACAAAGGCATAAGGGGCTTTGCCATATACATCGTAGAACTTTTCATTCCAGTGTTTCACCACGTCAACGCACTGTGTGGAGGTCATGTTCTCGGTGTAGTCACCCTTCGTGTTGTTAGGGTCAGAAGCATCATACACACCACTATTACCTACGGCATTGTTGCGGTCAATATTGAGTTCGTACCAAGAATTGTAAAGTGGAAATGCACGCCAAGGTACTGCGCGCTCACGTTCGCTATAAGCCAAGAACGAACGACGAGCTTGTCCGGGAGCTATCAAACCTACAACAGTGCTAACTTCCCAAGGCTGGTTCTTCTTGAGTGTAGTGTTGCGTCGCCAATATCCCTGCATAGCCACCTCTGCAGGAATCTCCTTGTTGTCTTTGGTGTTTACCTCAACGGAGTTTACACCCATAGGAGTTTCAAGACCGGCAAATATTTTATTGCTGGCAAGAATGGCGCCACGTGTGTTGCCTACTACCATAGGTGTGGTCTTTGCCTTTTTGCAATCCACATTATATATCATAGGTGTGATAGATTGCATGGCTACGTCTTCTTCGGTAGCCACGTCAAGGGTAGTGCGCAAATAGTGGCTACCATTGCGCAACACAGCATGCCAAACAATATGGAGTTTGTCTTTTTTAAATACAGCCTTAAGACCCTTACCATCAAAGCGGTCAGAACCCTTTACTGCGTTTTTATTGCCAACGAGTTCTTCGGTTTCTATGCTTACCAACTCCATATCAGAAGAAGTGAAGTTGTTACCATTGCCCAATACCACCTTAAACAATTCGGTGCCTGGCTTAAGGTTCATTTCTTTGCAGCCATTAAAAATGAGTTTGCCGTCAACTTTGGCAAACTTGGCTGTAAGCAATGAATTTTTCAATGTCCATTTATTGGTGTTGCTTTCTAATTGTGCTTTGTTGGCTTGCACCTCTTGTGGAAAAATCACTTGTTGTGCCATGATGCTCTGTCCACTGCCAAGCATAAAGCAACATACAGAGGCTACCAGCCAACGTTTAATGTTATTGTTCATAATTAGGTTATAGTAAAATGTTGAGTGTAACTGTTTTCTTTGCAAAGATATAAATATAAATTTGAAATACAAAGCAAACCCAAACAATAACAATATCTAATAACAAAAAAACAGGCTCTGCAAACAATGCAGAGCCTGTTTTAATATTGTATGTTAGATATGTATTTGTTTTTTTTATAACCTTAACGAACTTTCCGTTTCTCTTTACGATGTAAAGTCCCTTGCCTACAGTTGGGGTCATGCTGCATAAAAAAACTCATCCTACATATGAGTGATAAATGATGTTCACTCATAATGTAGGATGAGTCCTTTTATTTATATACTATAGTCTGTTCTCAGACCAATTATGTCTTCTTTACTTTGCTACAGCAGGAGCAATACGCAAGTTACGCTTCTTTGGCATTGAAGAAGCTCTGTTGCTCTTGAATGGTCCTGTGTATGTAGCCTTGATAGAACGTCCCTTGTCGGTGATGAAGTCGGTAGCGATGGTGTAGTCGCCGGTTGTGCTGTTCTTGCTGATAGTAACCGAACCACCATTTACGAAGCCGAATGTAGCCATCTGGGTTGGAGCCTCATTGTATTCATAACGTGTACCGAAAGATCCAGATACGCCACCACCATAGTTCTTGTAGTAACCCTCCTGTACAGTTCCGTTTGCACCATCCTTTGTTACTTTGAATGTGCCAAGGCGTGGTAAACCTTTACCATCGTCAGCAAGGAAGATGGTTACACGGTTGCGCTTGTACCATGATGCTCCCTCTGCAGAAGGATCACCACCGTCCATAATCTCGAAGCATACACCATCGAGGTCATAAGGTACGAGATAGTCGCAAGTGAATGTGATATCCTTGTTGAGGTTAGGACCTGTGTAGCCCTTGAATGACTTATCCCTGTAAGTAACTTCGCCTGTATATGTGAGTTCAACGAGTTCGCCATTTTCTTGCTTGATAAGAGCCTTTACAGTGTATGTGCCGTCTGTATTCTTCTCAATAGTAAGAGATGCGTCGTCATACTTAATGGTCTTGCTATCATAGGTATCCTTTGAATATTCGTAATTAGAATACTCCAACATCAAGCTCTCAGAATATTCCATACACATGTCGATAGGCTTGTCGCCTTTATAATATGTATATGTACCTGGCTGAGGCATTGGTTCGTCGGTGCCGTCAGCTGTCTTGCAGTAGATACTGAAGTTGTAGATTCTACCATTACCTTTTGGATATACGCCCAAGTGAAGACAGTCGCCCATACGGATAACGAAGTTTTGGTAACCATTCATGTAAGTATCTGCCCAGTAGTCTACGTCGAAGAATGTTGAAGCTCTGTTCTCATACTGTGAAGAAATGGTTTTGATATTCTTCTTTGAAAGTACTGTAGACAATCCGTACTTATCTATAGGCAATGCTAAGATATAATAATCAATTCCAGATCTTAGGTTTGTGAACTCATATTCTTTGCTCTCTGTGAGCTTTGCTGCAGGATGTGCCTGTACATACTGTGTAAGGTCAGAGTGCTCGGCTGTTACAGCGGCTACATAATAATAGCTACAGTTGTCAGGCATAGTGAAGCTTACCTTGCAACTGTTTTCTGTGGTCTCCTTTACAGTGATGCCAACTTCCTTATTTTCAACATAGTCGAAAGTGATGTCGTCAAGCTCATTCACCGAGTAAGTCTTTAATACCTTGTCGCCCTTGTGGAAGACCATTCTGTTAGGATTGCGCTCCTGTGCAGAAACTGCCATGTTACACAAGAATAGTGCAATAAATGTGATGATATAATAACGTGTTTTCATTTCTCGTTGTATTTTTTTATTTTACTATAAATTTCATTGAATAACCCTTGATTTTCATGATATACATGCCTTTAGACAGGTGGCTTACGTTTATCAGTCCGCCGTTCCATGCTTTGATAGAGCCATGCATGTTTCCGCTAATGTCATAGAATGCAACATCGGCACAACCTTCTGTCCATCCGTTAACATTAATAACTCCATCCCTGTATACCACGGAAAGTCGCTCTGTTGTAACGTTCTCAACACCAGTAGGGTCGCCATTAAACATAAGCTTGAAAAGGTTGGAATACGATTCCTTGCTCTCATTGTCGTTACGGTCGATGAGGCTTAACTCAGACTCGTGGAATACAATCTTCTTCAAATTGCTAATGTTGTAGCTCTTTGTACTCCAGTCTTTTGAAACGACCCACACTTGTGAGTCGTCAGGGGATGCAGCATGTGCACCTAAAGTCATGGTGCACAATGCTAATCCTGCTAATAAATTCTGTTTAATCATATGTTTTTTAACGTATTATTTTCTTGCCATTGATGATATAGATGCCTTTAGCTAATCCGTCAATCTGGCTGCGTGTAGCATTCTTTATTACCAAAACTCCGTCTGTAGTGTAGACGTTGTTAGCCTTATTTTCAGAACCTGTTACGCTCTTAATGCCCGATGCAACTCCTAACTCAACCTTGATGTCGCTATCAGCAGTAATGATAACCTTGTAGGTTCCGTCTTCCTGTGGAGTAACGGCAGTACCGTTCATGGTAAACGATTTTACGCTAGACTTATCTGATACGCTGAACGACAGTTCTGTATCCTCAAGACATGGAATTGGATTGGTGAAATCAGCTACTTCCTTTATCTGATCCTTTACTGCAGTGAGTTCCTTAGCATCGCCCTCTACTGTGACTGTAGCCTTTGCTATGGCAGGTGTCTTTGTGAAGAAGAACTTCACTACATCGTTATCCTCTACGTTGAGAGTATATGATGTTGCACCAGTATACTGAGGTTCCACGAGTTCGTCGTTCTTGTATACATTTAGGGTTGATGTGCCATAGAATGAAGAACTGAATGGAAGGTCGCCATCATAGAATGGTATATGGTTGTAGCCTGTTGCCAAATCTATTGTGGTGTAGTCCTTGCGCATGAAACGCATGTATGAAGGTACTGAAGCGTCTTCTACGTAAACTACGGCATTCTTGTCGCGAACCAGTTCTGCTGTCTTAACAGTTATGTTCATAGCGTCTGTTACCTTTACGTTTACCTCGCTATTGCCGTCTCGCTCTACGAAATCTGTTGTACCGTCGCTTACGCTGACACGATGGTTACACCCTCGTCAGCGTAAGCGACGAGGGCGTGTCAAAACTCCCAATATAAATAAAAAAACTCGTTGTACGTTCTTGTG
>OCHM01000860.1_pt1 | contig 16802 bp, 18 predicted proteins | sample 1538901 | NCBI WGS metagenome assembly OCHM01 (sample SAMN04571734, study PRJEB22368) | human gut metagenome | biome: human gut; material: stool | host: Homo sapiens | place: Luxembourg | collected 2012-11-08 | reverse complement strand
ACCCTACAATTCTTGAAGCCAACTTTTAGTCAGCCCTATCTAATTGCGGATTACCAAAAAAATGAGCATCACTATTTGTGACACTCATTTAACAAGAACTGTCAGATATTTGTCCTTGACTTTTGAACCAGTTTACAATCCATCTTTTATATTGGATTCACTTTAATATGATTATATCCACAATTCCAAAAGAATATAGATTACAACTCCAACTATAATACCAATTCCAATCTTTTTCTTGTCATTCTTGGCATAAACTAAATCATAAACTTCAAAGAGCCAAAACCCAAATTGAAATGTATACTTCGTAAAATAGTAGATCAAGAAACATATAATCAATGATCCAATATAAATCATTCCTTTAGAATATTCCACCATGGATTTATGTCCTTGATTTAATGATTCATTATCCTTATTCAATTTATCAATAATGTTTTTCTGTTTATCATCCATAATCAATTACCTATACTTTCTTCGTAGCCAAATATAGAAAGCAAGTGCACAAATCACGATTATACCCGCAAGTCCATATTGCACTATTGCCTGTTTATCACCTAATACTCTTCCTAGAAATTGTGCAATTCCATAGCTGCATAACAAACATATAGCTACACACTTCATCCAAAAGCTAGATTCCTTCTTTTCTTTTGGAGTTGTATCTAACAAGTCTTCATCTAAATATTTTTGAAGATCTTCATTCATATCTTCCTGTAATCTTTGAATCCGATTCTTTTTCATATCATTGTCTCCAAAACAATGTGGTTTTTAAATAATGTGCATAAGACGCAAATATTAAGAGGATGATCAACAATATAATCTCTCCATAATAGATATATTTTTCTTTGTATCTAAAGTCATACAATGGTTTATCCAAATATACACGACCATCTACTTGTACTAATAATTGAGAATGTACTAAAGCTTCTATTGTATTATGATCAAACTTAGAAATCTCAATTGCCCTTTCTTCATTGAATATTCCATTCTTAATAAAATATCGAATAACTTTGAATTTATTTATTAAAGTGTTCATACGCATACACAAAAAATCCAATATCTACAACACACATCATTTCTTGTAAGTAATCATAGTTATAAAAGCCATAGATAGCTACACCTGCAAGTAGAACAACCATAGAAATGAATCCCCATTTAGGAAAGCTCATCTGAAACATGAACTCCATCACAAGTACTATGATGCATATTACACCTATCCTCGGATTTATCCCCCTCTCTAGTTTTAAGAATTTGCTTAACCTCTTCTTCCGTCATTTCAACAGGAATTAGTGGAATAAAGACATTTTTATTATTCTTTTTTCTCTGCCTCTTTTTCATAATCTTACTTTGCATCTGGATATGTATCTTCAAATTTATCAGCATATCGATTGTGCTTTTTATACTTGAAGAACATACCAACCAAGAACACAACAGCTACTACACCTAATACGTAAACTAGCCAATCTAATGTCATCTTACTATGTCCTCCTTTTCTAATTTCATATTATCATAGTTGCAACCGTTTTCATACAATTTTTTATTCCATTTTCATCCAACGTATCAAATGTTAAAAAAAAACGGATATACACTGTATCCGTTCACTTTAATTATTTATCTTTCTTACTCATTCTTATTCTTTTAAATATTTCATACTGACGCTGTAGCTCTGTCTCTTCATCAATAAACATTCCTTTTGCCTCTAGTATTCTCTCAATTGCTTGAGATGGATCCATTGTATGATATGGTAAGAACAATCCTCTCAATTCTTTTGGTTTTATAATTTTGTAAACTTGTGAAGAAGATAAATCGTAGGTAAATGAAAAATATCTGTAGATATATCCAATCCAATACATTTCATTATGCGTATATTTTACAGAACCATAATCAGTAGCCCCATATTCTTCATCTACTAACGTTAAAATATCATTTGCCTGAATATTACCATCTAAAATTGATTGATTATCCAATCTTTTTGCAATCTTACTTTTCATAAATCGCCTAATAAATATTTCTGAACTTGACTCCATCTTATCAATAGAATTTTCAAAAGCTTTTGCCTGAAGCTCGCACAAAAGCAACCCATCACTATTTATTTTCTTTATTTCCCTCATGCATCGCACCTCCTTTTATACTAGGATTTCATCGATATACTTTCCTTTTCCTCTATATTGTTTTCTCGCTAATTTAACCTTATTATCGCCTAATCTTGACTCTTCTAGTCGAATATTTTTATAGTATTCTTTTTCATTAACCGAAATATAGCATCGCTCTAATGGTTTAATCTGAGACAATGACCTTTGAGTTTTAAAAATATATTGCATTCCAAGATTTGTTGCAGCCAAACAATGCTTACACTGTTCATCTGTAATCTCGCCATCGATAAAAGAATTAATAATTTGAAACATACGATTATCAGCAATAGGAGCAATTATATAATCACAATCCTTTGTATCGTCTATAAGTTTTTTTATTTTAGGATGATTTTTATATTCATCAAGTGCACCTCTATGGTACGCAATTGTCATCATCCATTCTTGATCCACTTTATATCTCTTGCATTTCAAATTACTGTCATCAAAACAAAAATAATATACAGAAGAATGTTCAAATCCTGAAACAAAAGAAATAGCTTGCTCATAGCTTTCACCTGTATAGAACCCTTGTCCAAAATCATTATTATATCGACCTTTATGAATGTCTATATCCCCAACCATTTCACTTTTTGCTCCATGAAAAAGTAATTTTTCATTTTGAGTTAAGTCATCTCGATAGAGCATTTCCTTTAATCTGTTAATTTTAATATTTTGTGCAAACGCAAAAGCATATACACCCTCCAAAAAATTTGCTGATGCATCTAAATCATCTAATTCATTTCTTGAAACAGTAACCTGCTCAACTCCAATCTTATCTGCAAATTCGCTTTGTGAAAGTCCTAAAATTTCTCGAATTGACTTCAAATCCTCTGAAAACCTATATTTCATCCTAATCACCATCCAACTTGTTTATAACATATTACTTAAACAAGTTCAATATAAACTTGTTTATATCACATTACTTAAACAAATTCAATATAAACTTGTTTATATCACATTACTTAAACAAGTTTGATTCGCTTTTTTAAAACAATCTATGTTTTAGACATCGATAATGTCAATTAAGATGATATGGTTGGCTTGAACGCGGGCTCGAATATGAACAAGAACATAATGGGGTATTTTAAATCTATCCAAACATTTATCCGAAGTTTATTCTATAAACAACAAGAACAAACTAAACAGAATAAGTGCACACTTCAACAAGAAAAGTATTTAAAGATTGGTGCGAATATTTGTAATATTGGATTTAAATCCAAACACGCTTATGAAGATTGGCAAGAAGATATTTTTAATCATATATCTGTAGGTGATTTAGTATATTGTACAATGCCAGTTACAGATAAAGCCTTAAAAGCCATTCCTGAAGGACACACAACAAGGCCTTTCTTGATTGTGAAAAAAGGAAAGGGTCAACTATCCGCCAATGAATTGGCAGGCTTGTAAAAGCCTAAGTTGACTAGCCTAAGTGCTGTGAGCACTACGTTAAGAGAGAATATATAGTTACCCGTGGATGTAACACCTAGTCTGCGGCTCTAAGGGGACATATTAAACAGTTCTGTGAGGTAGGAACAGTGTGTGTCTTATTGCAAACCTCTCATTAACATTGGCGAAGGTGTCATATACGGCTCGATATGTGCCGGCTTACCGCATCAAACATATCACAAAAAAGGAGGCGCCTTATATGGTATACGTATTAGATATCGATGGACAACCACTTATGCCAACTTCAAGGCACAGAAAAGTAAGAAAGCTGTTGAACAGTCATCTTGCTAAAGTAGTAAAGCGTTGTCCATTCACGATACAACTTTTATATCAGAGCACAAAAGAAACACAACCTGTATCTCTTGGTGTAGATGCAGGAAGTAGACATATTGGTCTGGCTGCTACAACAGAGCAGAAAGTCGTCTATCAGGAAGAACTGGTTCCTCGTAACGATGTCGTGAAATTATTGTCTGCAAGACGAGCTCTGCGTAGCTCTCGAAGAAGCCGAAAAACAAGATACAGAAAGCCAAGATTCAACAATCGTGTGCATTCTAAACATAAAGGATGGCTGGCTCCTTCAGTCGAAGTCAAGATTCAGGAACATATAACAGCCATCAAGAGAATATGTCAAATTTTGCCTATATCTGAGATTCATGTAGAAACAGCAGAATTCGATCTTCAGCGTCTAAAAGCGATGGACGAAGGAAGGACACTTCCTGTTGGTACGGACTATCAGCTTGGAGAACAGTATGATTTTTATAACACAAGACAGTATGTGCTTCATCGAGATGAATATACTTGTCAGTGTTGTGGTACGCATGATAATAATGTAAAACTACATGTGCATCATATCGAAAGTCGCCAGACTGGAGGTGACGCTCCTAATAATCTGATTACGCTTTGTGAGCACTGCCATAAGTTGTTGCATGCCGGAAAGACAATCCTTCCAAAAGGCAAGAAACGAGGAAAATCCTATCGTGATGCCACTTTTATGGGTATCATGCGTAAAACCTTGTTGGAACGTCTAAGAAAAGAAGTCGATGTTCCTGTTGAAGGGACATATGGATATATTACAAAGTACTGGAGAGAAAGAGCTGGCTTAGAGAAAAGTCATATCAACGATGCCATCTGCATCAGTAAGCATCCATATGCCAGACCTTTGGAGACTTATTACCTGACAAAGGCGGTTCGACACCACAACCGACAGATTCATAAGACCAAATTCAGTAAAGGTGTTATTCGTAAACGCAATCAAGCGCCATATCTTGTAAAAGGATTCCGTCTGTTTGATAAGGTCTTGTATCAAGGCGAAAGCTATTTCATCTTTGGAAGGCGAATAACAGGATATTTTGATATAAGAACGCTTGATGGTACCAAGGTAAATAAGGGTTCTACCAGCTATAAGAAATTGAGGATTCAGGACACAGCAGAAGCATATTTGACGGAGGTGAGAGCAATTCCACACATGAATGAATTCACGTGTGTCCTTGCTTAGAAGAATGAATCAGAAGAATATATGTATTTATATACAATTAGCGATACACATTATGCGATTTATTTAGAAGATGCTTGTGAAGGTGTTTATATTGTTGAGCCAATTATCCTATATGACTACAAACCAAATGGTGAATTGGTCGATGAAGATACGAAAGAGATATTAACAGGCATCTTAGAAACAACGCAAAGACTAAATACCTATAATTGTACAAAAGCATTATTAGAACAACTTTAAGCAAAAGAAAAAGCAGTTTAACGACTGCTTTCTTTCATATATTCAAAATATTCTCTACCTACTTTATTCTTCTTCCAGTTTTGTAGAATCTTGAAACCAGGATATGAGAAGATGACTTCACATAGTGTTTCTACAATCATACCTGTAAAGGCACACACAACACATTGTACCAATGTCCATCCAAAGAATTGGTGTGACACGATCAATGCGAACGTTAGATTGTCACAAAACTGACCAATACCCGTAGATACATAAGAGCGGAATGCATACGATTTAAAGTTGCTGTTGTTGTTGGAAATCTTACCTAACATAGAATTCGTATAGTTATTCACAATGGCAGAAACAATAAACGCAATTGTACTTCCAAATAGTACATACCAAGTACCACCAATTGTTCCGTCTAATGCCCCATTAATAATGGCTTCTGATCCTTCTACATAGGATTCACCCCATACGCCAGGAATCTTTGATGCCAAGAAGAAGACTAGGCACATGCCTAAATTCACCAACACAGCTACTAGTGATGCTTGTGTTGCAGCTTTAGGACCAAAATGTTTTGTGATGACATCCATACATAAGAATGAAAGCCAACTTACCACAATTCCACAATCTAGTGCCATAAAGCTAAATGGCAAGTTAATACTTTTGTTTGCCAAAAGATTCATAGTGATGACCGAAACAATAAAAAGTGTCATCGTAAGTGAAGGTATACTTCTTAATAATACACTCACTTCTTTAACTTCCGTTTTAATTCTATTCATTTTTTACCCTCCTGTTTTTTTAAAGATGGTTGGGAAGCAAAACATCTTTGTTCAAACCATATAAGTCTAATATGTTTTTAATTATTTGTCAAAGTTTATATCACTTATGCTATGATTAATTGCGGTGATACATATGACTTTAAAACTATACGAACAAGAAGGCTACCAAACAACATTTCATGCCCATGTTATTTCATGTGTTAAAAAAAATGAATTATATGACATAATCTTGGATCAAACCCTTTTCTTTCCTGAAGAAGGTGGACAAACATGTGACAAAGGAACGTTGAATGGTATTGAAGTAGTGGATGTACAAATCATAAATGATGAAATTCATCATTATACGCACTCTGCATTAAATGGTGATGTACAAGGTATTATTGACTGGACTCATCGCTACACCAATATGCAACATCATACAGGAGAACACATTCTTTCTGGATTGATACACAAAGAATTTCATGTGGATAATGTTGGATTTCATTTAGGATACAATGAAATTACAGCCGATTATGCAATGGACTTAAATAATGATCAAATTAAAAGAATTGAAGCTTTAGTGAATTCTGTCATCTTTTCAAATAAACCAGTTAAAACCTATTATTTAGAGGATTATTCCAACATTGAATATCGTGCAAAACTCGACCTAGCTAAACCACGCCTTGTTGAAATTGAAAATGTAGATTTATGCGCATGTTGCGCACCCCATGTAAAAAGTACGATTGAAGTGGGATTGTTTAAAATCATTAAATCGATGAAGATCAAAAAAGGCACACGCCTATTCTTCTTATGCGGAAAGCTTGCCTATGAAAACTATGTCTTAAAACATGATCAGTCTATTCAAATCTCAAATCAATTGTCTTCAAGCATTGAAACTCTATCTTCTAATGTACAACGCATATTAGATGAAAATTATGCTTTGAAACAAAGAATCAAACAATTAAATAAAGAGATGATTGATCACTTAATTATCGAACATAAAGAAAATCAAATCATTTTATGTGATGAACTCGATCGAGATACACAATTGTATTACTACAATAAGCTTGTATCTTTTAGCGACAACTCTGTTTTACTTGTTTCTAAACAAAAAGATAATTATCGTTTCATGACAAATTCTAAAGACATATTCTTACAACTCAAAGAAAGACATCAAGTTCGTGGTGGAGGAAAAAATGATTTCTTTCAAGGAACTCTAGATACAGTAAATGAGCAGCTATTTGATTAGCTGCTCATATTTCTTGTATAGCAAGTGTATTTAAAGCCTCCGAAATCTCTTCTTTAGACAAACAAACCATTCTATGATTGGCATCATAATAATCAAACTTTTTAATGAAGCTCATTAGATCACGATACTTCACAAGGCTGTCATTCATAAATACATACCACTCTTCTATTCCCTCAATTTGATTCAATACCACATACGGCTCTACGGGAAGAATCGTTAATATATTCGCTCCTAATGCATACATACCAATTCTTCTACCATGTGCATTATAGATTCTTGGCGTGGCATAATATGCATCCAAAGCTTGTTGATTATGTAGATATTGACCAAACAAATCTAAATCTGTACCAAAATCATTCAATTCATTTTCCCCAATTGAAATCGGATGAAGAATGCCAAAGATTTCAAAATACTTATGATCCGATAATTTACTCTTCAAGTCCATAAGTGCATCGGCGCTCGTTCTTTTATCATACACCATCTGTAAGTCAATATCCTTTATGTCCATTAGCCAATCGTCTTTCACAAATTCATCAGTATCCATATATTCACAATATACTTTTACTAAATAATAAAACAACTGAATTTCATCCATACTTGTAGGAAGACTTAAATTCAAACAAATATCATGATTTTGAATATAGATTTCAATCCCTCTTTGAAGATATTTATGATCAAATAAGATTGTATGATCCCCTATCTGATTCGGAATTAATTGACAATTTTCATCCATAACCCCAAAAGATAAGTGAGACAGTTTAACTAAATCATCGATTATAAACTTTTTTCTACGAAAGAAACCCTTCTGCATAATACGAATATTCACAGACATACAAACACCCGCTCTCTACCAAAATCATACACTGAAACTAGCGTTTTTTATAGCTAAAACCATTTTTTCTTTTTAAAGTAAATCACTTCTAAAATAATGATCAATATACAAACTCCAATCACTATGAAATATCCATAGGAAGTATCTAATTCTGGCATAGCCTTAAAATTCATGCCATACCATCCAGTAATTAAAGTTAGTGGCATAAAGATGGTTGTCACTATTGTCAAAAATTGCATAATTTGATTCTGACGCATCTCCACTTGTGTTTGATGCATTTCACGAAGCTGTATAGAATATTCTGCCAAGCGATCCGTAACATTCGATAGACGTGTTAGTCTTTTCTCTAGTGTTTCAAAATGTGTATCATTATAAAATTCCTGCAAGTTTTGTACCACTTCAATCATCTGATCATAATACGAATCAAAAGCACTTATCGTTTTCCTCATTTCAAAGATTTGCGACTCATAATGAGATCCCGTATGCGACATTAACTGATCTTCTATTCTTTCAAGTTTCATTTCTAATTTTTGAAGAAACTCCATATCCTCTTGAATCAATATATTCATCAAATTTAGAATACATTCACTAGGTTTGTTCCCTACAATCTTTTGTTTAAAAATATGTTCTGGATCACAAACCAAAAAGTCACTATCATTCAATTCAAAACTAAACATCTTCTTATTCTTAGATTTTGATTTTGAAGGAACCCAAAAAGAACCCGATAGTTGCTGATTCTCTTTATGTACCCTACAATAATGAATATGATTTAAACGCTTTTCATTTATTACCTCTATCTTCATAATTTCCCCCTTTAAAAAAAGAATACACCATATAGGTGCATTCTTGTAGTTATTCAATTGGAATAAATTTATTTTCTTCGACTTGTTTAGGTGCTTCCTTAGGAACAACGATCTTCAATTCACCATTGTCAAAGGAAGCTTTGACATCTTCCTGATGAATACCTTCACCAACATAGAAGCTTCTTGAATAAGATCCACTAACACGTTCTTTACGAACAACACGACCTTTTTCATCCTTGTCTTCTGTATTTGAACCATGTGTAGCAGTTACTTTCAAATATCCATCCTTCAATTCCATCTGGATATCTTCCTTTTTAACTCCAGGAAGTTCCATGCTCATTTCATAGTTTCCATCTTTTTCCACAATATCTGTCTTCATGACATCATTTGTAGTGTTTCCTGTAAAGAAATCATCAAATAAATCAAACATTGGATAGTACTTCATAAATATCGCCTCCTGATACCTTATTCATCCTGATACCTTATTCAATAGGGATAAATTTGTTTTCTTCAATCTGTTTAGGTGCTTCCTTAGGAACAACAATCTTCAATTCCCCATTGTCAAAGGAAGCTTTGACATCTTCCTGATGAATACCTTCACCAACATAGAAGCTTCTTGAATAAGATCCACTAACACGTTCTTTACGAACAACACGACCTTTTTCATCCTTGTCTTCTGTATTTGAACCATGTGTAGCAGTTACTTTCAAATATCCATCCTTCAATTCCATCTGGATATCTTCCTTTTTAACTCCAGGAAGTTCCATGCTCATTTCATAGTTTCCATCTTTTTCCACAATATCTGTCTTCATGACATCATTTGTAGTGTTTCCTGTAAAGAAATCATCAAATAAATCAAACATTGGATAGTACTTCATAAATATCGCCTCCTGATTTCTAGATTATGAAATCTATCTTCAAGTTACGGGATATCTTTTGACTTATCTCTAACTTCAATTCTTATTATAGTCACTTTTTTAGCACTGTCAACACTTAAGTGCTAATTTTTTTTACAAAAATTAGAGTGCGATTTCTCACGCCTTAACTTTGCAGAATTTGTACAACTAAAAAATAAAAGAAGCATCAATAGTTAAATTTACCAATGCTTCTGTCAACATATTTTTCATCCATATCAAATCGTTTTAATATCAATTTCTATTTTGCTGTTAATGCATATTTTCTTCTGTATTTACCAACACTGTTTCTTGTACATTCTATATTTTCAAGCTCTGATATCATTCCTGGAACCGTATATGCTTTACGGTTCTTTTTTTCTTAGTACTTCTGCTTTCTGGAACAGCTCATTCCTTACGATCAACCATTTATTCAAAAATTCAATTGTAGTTATACATGTTTTACAAAGTTAAAAAGTGTTCTTAGACTGCATTATAAATTCTCGAGTGTTTGACTTATCATGATAAATTGCTACATTGTTTTCCTGTTATTTCCTATACTTACTCCGTTAACCCCAACAGCCAGTCTCTTGCATTGATTCGCCTAATTCCATCGTATTGTTCTTCCGGCTCCTCATCCATCGTCAGGATTATCTTTGGATAATGATCTCTAATTACCTGCAATGGACGAAGTTCTCTTTGAAGTGTACTTTCGTCATGTGTCGTCAATGCCACCTGATAATATATTGTTCCTCTGCTATTTTTTGCTACAAAATCCACTTCAAAAGTACCGATTTTTCCAACATACACATCGTATCCTCGCCGCAACAATTCTAAATAAACAACATTTTCCAAAATATGTCCAGCATCTGCCTGCCTTGACCCTAAAAGCATATAGCGCATTCCAATATCAACAATATAATACTTTTCAAGTGTTTTCAGATATTGTTTTCCTTTGATATCATACCTTTTCGTCTGATAAATGATATAACTTTCGCGGAAAGCCTCCAAATATTTTTCTATCGTTCTTGTATCAATCTTTCTTCCTGCTGATGTCATCGTATCTGCAATTTTTTTTGATGACAATGGGTTTCCTATATTATCAAAAATAAACTGTAGAACACTTTTTAGCATCATAGTATCTGTTATTTTTTTCCTATTTACAATATCTTTTACAACAATCGTGTTATAGATTCCTTCCAGATATTCCCTAATTTCATTTGGTTGATTTTTTAATTCCAATGTATAGGGAAAAGAACTATTTTGCAGATATTCCGCATATTTTATTCCTCTGTCATTCATACTTCCTGTACTTTCCATATATTCACGAAATGATAATGGAAGCATCTCAATCTGTACATATCTTCCAGAAATCATCGTTGCAATCTCACTGGATAGCATATAAGCATTCGAACCTGTAACATAAATATCTACATTGTTCTTTATATATAAACTGTCTAATACTTTTGGAAAATCTGGCACGTTCTGTATTTCATCCAGAAAAATATATGTCATTTTATTTGTCACCAAATGTTCTTTCAAATAATTATATAGTTTTTTATAATCCGTAAGTTCCTCATAATCAAGATTTTCAAAATTAATCGCAATAATCTGTTCTTTTTCTACATTATGTTGCTTCAGATAATTTTGATAAATTTCCAATAACATTGATTTACCACATCGCCTTACTCCTGTAACAATTTTAATTAATTTTTTATCTTTCCAGGCAATTAATTTTTCAAGATATTCTTTTCTTTCAACAATCACACGATCACCCCACATTCGGTTTATATATTATAATCCAAAAAAGTAATAGGACACAATAGTTTTTTACATCGCAATGCAATAACTATTTATTTTTCATGTTTTTTTGCATTCATTATCTCTTCACGAAAAAAGGAGAGTTCCGAACTCTTTGCCTGATATTCTGGGAAAACTTTTGTTTCCGTCATCATTCCATATCTATTTGACATTTAATTTGATGTATTGCTGACTATATCTATAATTTCCCAACAGGTATATCCTATAATCACACGCCATCTTCTATTGTTTCTGCCATCTGCTCACCGAATTTAAAATTGAGATTCACAATTAGTTAACCATTTACATTTGTAGTTTAGGATAAAATTTTATATTTTGTGCCACTTCTTTCCAACTGTGATTTATACTTCTCATACTCCTGTACAATCGCTCTTTTTGCATACTCTGTCGTTTCTTTATCATGATTGAAGAAACACAATGTTGGAGTGATACAAGCTGCTTTAATTCTTTTCATTCTCGCTACCTCTCCTTCATTTTACAGATACATTACATTAAAAGGGATCATCCCACTCAATAAATTTGAATGAAATGATCCCTGATTCTCATGTAAATTGTACTTGGCTTTTACACAATTATTATACTTAATTTTTTAAATGTGTAAAAATAAAGTGTGATTTCTCACACTCTATTTACCCATTTCATTCATAGAAATCATTGAGAAACTCAAAGATTCCAATACTTTAATTAAGGCATGTGCCGTATCTAAACTTGTCATACAAGAAATGTTATTTTCTGCAGAGACACGACGAATCAAGAATCCATCTTTACTTGTAGAATTATCTTTATTTGACATTGTGTTGATGACAAAGTTTACATGTCCATGACGAATAATATCCAATACCGTTTCATTTCCATTATCCTCATTGACTTTGGCAGCTACATGTACAAATAAGCCATTATCTTCTAAGAATTTAGCTGTACCCTTCGTCGCATAAATTCCATATCCAATGTTATAGAAACGTTTTGCGATTTCTAAAGCATCCTGTTTATTATCATCATCAATTGTTAGTAATACACTTCCATGTAAAGGAATATTGATTCCTGAAGCTACTAAAGCTTTGTACAATGCTTTTTCTAAGTTGACATCACTACCCAAAGCCTCACCTGTAGATTTCATTTCAGGTCCTAAAACTGTATCTACACTACGTAATTTCGCAAATGAGAATACTGGTGCTTTGACAAAGACTCTTTCTTTATCTTCAGGATGGTACCCAGGTGTTAAGCCTTGATCTTCAATACTTTCACCTAATACACACTTAGTCGCAATTTGAGACATAGGAACACCTGTAATCTTAGATAAGAATGGTACGGTACGAGAGGAACGTGGGTTTACCTCTAATACATAGACATTATTTTCTTTATCTACAATGAACTGAATGTTGTATAAACCAACAAATTCAAAGCCTTCACCAATTCTTGTTCCATAATCAATGATCGTTTCTTTCACCTTCTCATTGATGATCTGTGTAGGATATACACTAATTGAGTCACCAGAGTGAATACCCGCACGCTCGATATGTTCCATTACACCTGGAATATATACATTCTTTCCATCCGCAATCGCATCGATTTCTAGTTCTTTACCAACAATATATTTATCAACTAAGATTGGTGCATCATGACTGATTTCCTTTACGGCTGTTGCCATATATACTCTTAATTCATCATCATTATGTACGATTTCCATGGCACGACCACCCAACACATAACTTGGACGTACTAGTACTGGATAACCAATCTTATTGGCAATAACGAGTGATTCTTCAACAGTGACTGCAGTTTCACCTTTTGGTTGAGGAATATCCAATTTGTGTAACATTGCCTCAAATTCATGACGGTCTTCCGCTAAATCAATAGAGTGTAGTGAAGTACCTAGAATCTTAACTCCATGTTCTACCAATGAATCGGCTAAGTTGATTGCGGTTTGACCACCAAATTGAACAATAACACCCAATGGTTTTTCTAAATCAATTACGTGCATTACATCTTCTGTAGTTAATGGTTCAAAATACAATTTATCACTAATTGAGAAATCGGTTGATACAGTTTCAGGGTTGTTGTTGATGACGATAGCTTCATAGCCTTCTTCACGCAAAGTCTGTACACAATGTACTGTCGCATAGTCAAACTCAACACCTTGTCCAATACGAATTGGGCCTGAACCTAATACAACGATTTTTTTACGGTCTGTTACCTCAGATTCGTTCTTATGTTCATAACTTGAATAGAAGTATGGAGTTGCACTCTTGAATTCACCCGCACAAGTATCTACCATCTTATATACTGGCATGATTCCATTTTCTTTACGCAAGTTATATAAATCGAATTCTTTCATATCCCAATTACGTGCAATGTAGCTATCCGCAAAACCATATTTCTTTAATTTACGTAAAACTTCAACATCTTTGGGATTTTCCATCATTAGCTTTTCTAAGCTGATAATTCTTAACAAGTGACACAAGAAGAAATTATCCATCTTCGTTACATTATGAATTGTCTCCATATCATATCCATCACGAAGCCATTGTGTAACCGCAAAAATTCTTTCATCATCACACTTTTTGATTTTTTCAAGTAATTCTTCTTTCGATAATCCAACCAATTCTTTTTTATAGATATGATCCACTTTCATTTCTAAAGAACGAACTGCTTTTAAGAAAGATTCTTCAAAGTTACGTCCAATGGACATAATTTCACCAGTTGCCTTCATTTGTGTTCCTAAATGACGGTCCGCATTAGGAAATTTATCAAATGGGAAACGTGCAAATTTCGTTACAATATAGTCTAATGCAGGTTCAAAACATGCATAACTTGTTTTAGTAATTGGGTTAATAATTTCATCTAAGCCTAAACCAACCGCTAATTTAGCACTAATCTTCGCAATTGGATAACCTGTTGCCTTACTAGCTAGAGCAGAAGAACGAGATACACGAGGGTTAACTTCGATGACATAATATTTAAAACTATTTGGATTCAATGCCAACTGAACGTTACATCCACCACAAATTTTTAATGCACGAATGATTTTTAAAGATGCATTACGAAGCATTTGGTTTTCTCGGTCTGTCAAAGTTTGAACTGGCGCAACAACCGTACTATCTCCAGTATGCACACCTACTGGATCAATATTTTCCATATTACATACGACGATTGCATTGTCTTTGGCATCACGCATTACTTCATATTCAATTTCTTTATATCCGGCAATACTTTGTTCAATCAAACATTGATGTACAGGACTAGCCTTTAAACCTGAATCACAGATTTCACGAAGTTCAGCCTCATCATCGGCAAAACCTCCACCAGTTCCACCAAGTGTATAAGCTGGACGAACAACTAATGGATATCCTTCGCGTTTTGCGAATTCAACAGCTTCTTCTACGGTATGAACAATCATACTTTCTGGTACTGGCTCATTGATTTCCTGCATTAAAGAACGGAATAATTCACGGTCTTCCGCACGATTGATCGCATGTAAGTCTGTACCTAAAATTTCTACACCAAACTCATCTAAGATTCCATCTTCATGTAATTCTACAACTAAGTTTAATCCTGTTTGACCACCTAATGATCCTAAAATGGCATCGGGTCTTTCTTTATAAATAACTCGTTTTGTGAAATCAACAGTCAAAGGCTCAATATAAACACGATCTGCGATGGCTGTATCTGTCATGATTGTGGCTGGGTTTGAGTTAATTAAGATGACTTCATATCCTTCTTCACGAAGGGATTGACATGCCTGACTTCCGGCATAATCAAATTCAGCTGCCTGACCAATGATAATTGGACCAGAACCGATCACTAAGATTTTTTTGATATCTGTACGTTTAGGCATTTTTATTCTCCTCCATTAATTCAATAAATTGATCAAACAAGTAACGAGAATCTTCAGGTCCTGCACTTGCTTCTGGATGATATTGCACCGCAAAGCAAGGATAGTCTTTATGGCGAACCCCTTCACAACTCTTATCATTTAATGCTTGGTGTGTCATTTCCAAGCGCGTATCCTTTAAGCTATCAATATCTACCGCAAAGCCATGGTTTTGAGAAGTAATTTCTACTTTACCAGTTGATAAATTTACAACTGGATGGTTAGCTCCACGGTGTCCAAATTTCAATTTATATGTTTTTGCACCACAAGCCAAAGAAATCAACTGGTGACCTAAACAAATTCCAAATACAACCGTTTGAGGAATCAATTCTTTAATCGTTTCAATAGCAACTTTTACATCCGTAGGATCTCCAGGACCATTCGACAACATAACGCCATCTGGACGATAAGATAAGATTGTGCTTGCTGGTGTATCATATGGAACAATGACTAAATCGCATCCACGTTTTGATAGTTCACGAACAATACCTAATTTTGCCCCAAAATCCATCAATACAACTTTCTTGCCACGATTTGGGATTGGGAATACTTTATTTGTCGAAACACGAGCCACTTGATCATGTAAGAAATCAGCGGCTTTTAAACCAGCAACAATCGCATCTACATCGGCATCCACATTAGCCATAACAGCCTTCATGGTACCTACATTACGAATCTTCATTGTGATTTCACGTGTATCAATATCATAAATTCCTGGAATATTTTCGCGTTTTAAGAAATCATCTAATGTTTCTGAACATCTGAAATTGCTTGGATATTCACAATAGTCTTTAACTACAAATCCAAATACACATGGAATCATACTTTCATTATCATCACGATTGATTCCATAGTTACCAATCAATGGATATGTCATCATTACAATTTGTCCACAATATGAATTATCTGTCAAAATTTCTTGATAACCCGTCATTGACGTATTAAATACTAATTCACCAATTTGGAAGTTGTCACTACCAAACGCTGTTCCACGATATACACTTCCATCTTCTAAAATCAATAGTCTTTCCATAATTTGTCCTTTCTGTTATTTACTCAAAAAAAAGATTAGCAAACAATGCATTGCCAATCTTTAAATGGAACTATTAAAAAGTATAGCACTACGAAGAATACTATTCATCTCGATCACTGATGTTTTGTTCACAAACAAAGCTAGATTTTTGATCATACGTATCCTCCTTTTAAAAAAAATACTATATTTTCTCTGTTTAGTATACTACCACAAATCATGAAAATTTCAATAAAAAAGTTAAAAAAAAAGATGT
>OCHM01000858.1_pt1 | contig 16847 bp, 9 predicted proteins | sample 1538901 | NCBI WGS metagenome assembly OCHM01 (sample SAMN04571734, study PRJEB22368) | human gut metagenome | biome: human gut; material: stool | host: Homo sapiens | place: Luxembourg | collected 2012-11-08 | reverse complement strand
TTTGCTGTATATTTCAATCGCGGATTAAGGTGCAAGGCTATCGCTGAATAGTTACTAATGAAAAAGGGTATATCATACGACAATGTCGTAGACATACCCTCTTGTTAGGTTATATTATGAGTAGGATAATATCTTTACCCTTTTCTCATTATATATATAATGTGTGATTACTTCTTGGCAACCTTCTTGCCGTTTACGATGAAGATGCCCTTAGTAGCCTTGTTAACCTTTACACCATTCAAGTTGTAAACAGTACCATTAGCAATAGCTGCATTGATGTTCTGGATACCGCTTGCTACACCTACATAGTAAGTCAAAGTAACTGCTGGTATAGGATCTCCATTCTCGTCGTTGAAGTATCCCTCAGGAATCACGATAGTGTAAACACCCTTTTCTGTAGCGTTAACAGCAACAGTTGCTACGTTATAGTTATTTAAATCCAACTCTGCTTCTACAGTTGTAAGTTCATTACCGTCCTTGTTAATCTGAATCTTGCCATTGCCGATACCAATCTCTTTGTTCTTGTATGTAAGTGTTATAGTTGTCAAAGCATCAAGCTCGCTACCATCAGCAGGGTCTGCTGTGCAAGGCTTGTTGTCTGGAACTACTACATCGCCTACATAGTAAGTCAAAGTAACTGCAGGTATAGGATCTCCATTCTCGTCGTTGAAGTATCCCTCTGGAATCTCGATAGTATAAACACCCTTTTCTGTAGCGTTAACAGCAACAGTTGCTACGTTATAGTCATTAAAGTCCAATACTGCTTCTACAGTTGTAAGTTCATTACCGTCCTTGTTAATCTGAATCTTGCCATTGCCGATACCTATTTCAGAGGTCTTGTAGGTGAGGGTGATAGTTCCTAATGCGTCAACCTTGCTACCATCTGCAGGGTCTGCTGTGCAAGCAATCTCTGTAGCTTCCTTACCTACAGTGAAATACAATGTTGTAGCAGCGTTGCATGCTCCTGACAAACCATCGCTGTCATACCAAGCCTTATCACCAAATACACCAGCAGGAATCTCTATGCGATATTCGCCTTCTGTAGTGAGAGGCTCACCTGCTTCGTTAATAAATGAGATATAAGCCTCCTTGCGGTTGATATCACCAAATGTCAATTTGCCATTGAATACCATACGGTCGCAATAAGCGTTTACAGGAGTTGTGGTACCATAAATTTCCTTATCGCTCATAATTACAATCTCGCCAATTTCTTGGACTGTAGACTCATTGACAGGGTCGGTAGTAAATTCCAATACCTTCGGAGCTTCAGCAATAGTGTACTTGAATTCTACAGGCTTTTCGTTCTGTAAAGCATCGTAGCCAGTACCAACGAAGTAAACGCTGTCTTCGATATGAACAGTATATGTTCCAGGCTCTGTTATTGCAGGAGAGAAGCTTATGAACATACCATTCTCTACATCACCACAAGTAGCAGTAGCTACCTTCTCATTCTTTTCGTTCAACAAGTAAACGAACTTATCTGTGCGGTGAGCATAACCGATAGCAGATGTACCAGCTTCTGAACCTGGCTTCATAGAGCATACTATAGTAGAAATTTCGTGTACTGTAGAACCCTCTACAGGAGAAGTCATGAAGTCGTAAGCATCCTTGTTAGCATAGATGGTGAATTTATACGACTGCTCTGGCATTACGTTACCATACTTGCCATTTGTTTCTACAAACTCCTTATTCACAATCACGCGCTCATTGATAGTGAGCTCATATTCATGCTTGTCTTTCAAATCTTCTGCAGGAATTACTATTACCTGTTTACTGTTGTTATTGACAGACTTTACAAAACCGTAGATGATTCTGCCGCTCTTTGTATCCTTATATGTAACGTCAGCAGCTGTTGCATTTTCATTGATAGTAATATCTTCATTAAATTCCAACACGTGTCTATAGTAATTCTGTACTACATCTACTTCTTTTACAGATTCATTCATATATGCTCTGCTTGGAGTAAGTGTAGCTACTAATTCCTGACCAGGGTTCCATCTTGCTGTGATGTCGCTATGGTCAAGACCATCGTTAGCTACAACACCTGTAAGAGTAAATCTTACGTTCTTACCATTCTTGATAGCGTCTGTGATAGGAATGACGTATTCTATAGCTTCGTCACCTTCTTCCGTACTTGTTATACCCTCAGTTACGACTGTTTGATACTTCTTGTCGTTCTCATCCTGATATGTGAACTTCACACCTTCGAATGTAATAGCGTTCTTGTCAGAGAAGTAAATCTTTACGGTGTTTTCAGTCAACTTTTCGCCATCGGCAGGAGTTAGTTCAAATGCCAAATTGCTCTTGTATTCCTTGTAGTTCATTGTGAATGTAAACGAACCTGAGGTTCCAGCACCTGCAGAGAATACATTTGTGCCATCAGCCATCTTTACGTTCATCAATCTGAGAGTGATAAGATCCCAATCATTCTTCAATCCCATAGTCTCCTTTGTGCGGAGCTTGCCTGTAAAGTCGATGTATAGCTTGTTGCCCTCAGCGCGGAACATGCTTGGTTCGAGAGATTCTACATATACATCGTCCATTTCTGCATAACCGAGAGTGAAAGAGCCTTTAGCAGTCTGTGCATCACCTGCCATTACGTCAGAATCGAATGTCAACACAATCATACCTCTTTCGTCACCCTTAGGCCAATAAGAGAGGAATGGATCTGGGAGTTGCTTGCTTACCAAAGTGTGAGGCTTGCTTGGTGTGAGGAACTTCAATGTCAAGTTGCCGTCTTTACCATACTTAATATTTTCATCGGCAGCAGCACGAATGTTCTTTATAGTGATAATCATCTCTTCGCCACCAACGATTTTACCCTTGTTGAGCCAAGAAATGAGAGAGTCTTTCAATAGAACATACAAACTACCAGCATTGGTACTTGTGCGAGTTTCAACATTGCAGTCAATGATGTTGCCAATTTTTACATTTGTTTCTTCAGATTTTGCATTCATGTTGAATGAAAGATTCAACTGACCGCCACGTGTATCTGAAATATCGAAAGTTTTGCCTTCTTCGAAGTTTATTGCAGTAAGCTTAAGCTCGTTTACACCTGCTTCAAAAACTCCCTTAAAGTATTTTGTTGTGCTTTTGCTCAGTGTACCAGGCACATTTATATAATATGGTGTACCAGCCTTCAAAGAAGCCTCTGTATAACCACTCCATGATGTGCCGTCTTCGTCGGTAGTAGGAACATATTTCCATGCAGAAATCTTGTCCCCAGCTGTTGTTTCATCAGTCGAAACTGAGATGTTTGTTTCCTGAGCGTAGATTCTTAAAATTCCATCTTCTGTTGGTACAAACTTGAAATTTTGGTCTTCCATGAATTTGAAATCATACTTGACGCCTGTTTCAAACGGCGTCCATTCTGCAGCTGATGCCACGATAGTGGTCATCAAACATACAAGCACCAACCATGCCTTCTTAAAGGCACTGCATGTGTGGCTCTGTAGATTTTTGTTCATAATAATAATTTTTTAATTAGTGATATAGATAACTTGATTTATACAAAAAGGAGTTAAGAAGTGAAATATATCTCACTCCTTGACTCCTTTATTTTATTTGAATCTTAGAGAATAACTTTCTTAGTAGCATTAGTCTTCTCGCCATTTACCTTTACTACGGCTGCACCCTTATATCCGCGAACAGATACTGAGATGTTGTTAGTGCCTGTAGCTGTATTGATGAGCTGACCTGCCATACTGTAAACTTCTACCTTAGCGTTACCATTTGCCTTTACGCTCACTACGCCATTAGCGGCAGCGATATCGCAGTTGTTATTGTTGTTGTCAACTACTGCGTTTTCAATGCCGTTTGGCAATGTGCTGAGCTTCACAAGTACAGAGTTGATGAGGTTGTTGGTGTTGCCATCAAACAACATAAGCACAATCTTACCATTCTTGCACTCTGAAACCTGCTCTGGATAAGCCAAAGATACAGGTACTGAGTAAGTCTCGCCAGCAGTCAAGTTTTGTGGGAAGCCTACGCTTGAACCTGTGAATGATGTGCCCCAGTAGCAACGAGCCATATCTTCCTGTACAACTCTGTCGACAGAAGCATATCCATACTTGCCACCCTTACCCCAATCGCCGAAGATAGGATCGGTTTTTGTGTACAGGTTGTTAGACTGTGTAGCTACGATACCATCTTCCAAAGCCACTGCAAATACGTTGAGGTATTGGTTCTTGAGGTTGAGCGCAGGCTGAATCTCAAGGTTGAAGTTGAGCTTCCTGGTATTATCATCAAGAGTGATAGCAGGTACGTTGATACCCATATCAGCAGGCTTGTCGAGCTCCATAGAAATTCTGTCTTGCCACAATGAGTTGTTTGCAGAGAATGACCAGTCGCCCTCATCGTTCTGACCCATAGGGCTGGTTATCAAATCCTCACGCTGAACGATACCTGATGGAGCAGCCGACAACTTCAAGTAGTTGCTATAAGCATAGAGACCTGTTCCGTAAGGGTCGCCCTGATATGTGTGGATAGAAATTGGAATAAACTGCTCGCCGAATATCTTCTTTGCGTTCTCTATAGCAAGGATACCCAAAGGACAGTTAACACAGGTAGTACCTGTAAACTCTTCCAATACTACTCGCTTAACAGGCTCAAAGGTCAAGCTCTTGATGCTGTTCTTTACTACGTCAGTATAGTCGTCAAGCTTAACCTCGATGCTATAGCTTGTTGCCTCGCCAATAGTAAGAGCCAAAGGCTTAGCAAATTCGAAAGCCAATCTCTTACCCTTCTTAAGAGTCAAACCAGTCTTCTCGAATGTATCGATAGTAGTGCCTTTATCATCCTTGAGAGTGAAGCGAGCTGATGAATATACATCATCCTGTGAATTGATTCTGATAGAACCGGCAATCTTTACTTCCTTCTTGTTTACTACTGATGATGCTGTAGAAAGCGACATCAAGTATTTCAAGTTGCGCTTTACAACTACGCTATCCAAGAATATCATGCTCTGGTCCTTGTTGTTGTTCCAGAAGCCGATATAAACCTTCTTGCCAGCATACTTGCCAAGGTCGAGAGAGTAATGGGTGAACTCACCATCGATACCTTCTTCTGTATCACCGATGTTAAGTTCGTAATCCTTGATATCACCCTTAGCCTTCATTTCTGCGATATCGTCAGAGCTGAGGTCGTTGATGTTTCTCTCGCATTCCCAAACCACAACCTTCAAAATGTCGTTCTTGTCGTCGAGATACTTCTGAGCATCGAAGGTCAATGTGCAATATGCGTCAGGGATAGTCAATTGTGGTATTACCATCCAATCGTCGCTCTGACCTGCAGGGCTATACATAGAGGTAGATGCTGCGAAGTAATTCTTGCTATCTTTATTATCCTTTGCTTTGAATAACCAAGGTGTGTTATCCTTGTCGAAACCAATCTTCTTCATTGCAGCAGTAGGAGTGTTGTGGTCGCCCTCATAGCGCATGAAGTTCTTATACGATTGGTCTGGAGTAGAGAAGTTGTCGCTGAAGAGAGTAGCGTCAGATGTAGAGATCTGGCGCTCGTAAGTACCAGTATAGTTCAATACAATCTGCTCGTTAGCACTCTTAGAAGAGCCAGAAACATCGGTCAAAGAACCAGCCTCCAATACCACCTTGTATTGTGAACCCTTATAGAGATACTGTGAAGCTGCAGGCATCAAAGCTACCTGATTTTCGTTTGAAAGTACCGACAAAGAGCAGATAGTCTTCTCGTTCTCACCATCAAGCTGAACAAGCGAAGCCTTAGCGCTTTCGCTTACTGAAATATTGGTGTCGAAAGTCAAGATTACAGGGTTGCTGGTGTTGTCGATACGAGCAATCTCTGCATTGTTCTCTGGGAATGCACTTTGCATCTTAACAGGCACATTCTCTCTACCAACATAGTTGATAGTGATGATGTCGTTCTGCTTGTCAGTATTCTTTGTCAAAGCAACAGTTCCTGCAGGAATCTCTACAGTATACTTCTCGCCTGCTTTCATTTCTGTGTTACGGAAGGTGACAATCAACACCTTAGGGTTGGTCTTGTCAACAGCAAAACCCATAGACTTTCTCTGTACTGCACCCTCTGCATTCTTCAATACTGCGCAATCCTTATTGCCGAGAACAGTAATCTCGTGAGTGAAGGTAACCTTTACTACTGCAACGTTGCTGAAGTTAGAACCTTCAGCAGGTGTAGCTGTATAGTTGTTGAGCAAGTTGATGGCGCGACAAGCCTCTGTCATAGTCTCAGGCATTGTCACCACGTAGCTTTCGCCCTGAGGAGAAACCATTGATGAAAGAGTCTTGGTGTCGGCAGAAGCTGACCACAAGGTACCTGTATTGTCATAGCCTGTATAGTCGCTATACTCAATGCCGTAACGCTGCTTTAGAATAAGGTCGAAAGGATACCATACATTGTCTACACATACTCTCCAATCGCGAACAGGAGAAGAGGTGCCAGGAGCACTTCCGTAGAGGTTTCCTTCGTTGTCGATGCAGCAAATAAGCAAGTCGTTGTCTTCCTGAGAATTGAAATATTTATATTTACCAGTCTCGGTATTATAAACCATTGGGAAGATGTTGTCGTCTTTGTCACGGATGTCGCCTGCCACATATTTGCCATTCAAGCTAAATACAGGCTCACCCTCGAGCTCATAATTGCCAATAGGACCTTCGTTTGCATTCTCACCAAACTTGAAGTAAGTTTCTGTCTGGCGGTCATAGATATATCCTATAGGGCCATAGCTCTGGTTGCCATATATAACGATGTAGCGACCATCGGCAGTAATTTGGGTAAATGCTTCCTGAACGTGCTTCTTGCCTGTAGAACCTTCTGTACTTGGCATTTCAGGCAAGTTCTTCAGTTCTACAATCTTAGGCTCGCTTCCTGTCATATCCCACATAATACCGCGTGAAGAAGAAGAGAATGCGTCGTTGGCATTTTCCTCAACTCTACCTACAGCATACTTACCATCAGGAGTGATGCTCACAGCAATACCTGTTGTCATACCCTCAGGCATAGGAAGAAGGTTCCAGTCTCTTTCCTTCTTATTCCAATATGCAGGCTTACCTGTATATGTACCACCTTCAGAGAATTGACCACCGGCAGCACCAACTACAGTATTACCATCATCGGTAATGTCGCGGATTTCATACAGACCAACAGCATCGTCATCTTCTTCGCTTGAGTGACGCACTACGGTAGTCTCGCCAGTCTCTACATTAACGATGCGAGCCTTTCCGTTTTTCTGCTGTTCTGTGGTAGCACCATAAACTACAGCCCACTTACCATTATCAGAGGTTGTGAATGCAATAGCATAGTCAGCAAACTTCTGGTACAGGAATTTAGGCTTTCCTGTAGCTGTCTGAGCATTGGTAGAGATGCAGCACACCATAGCCACGAGCATCAGACAAAGTGTTGATAATATTTTTTTCATATATATCGTTGCTTGTTTACTTTACGACAACCTTCTTGTTGTTCTTTACATAGATACCCTTTGTAGGCTTTGCAACCTTTCGACCAGCCAAGTCGTAATAGTTGTTGTCAACATCCTTGTTCTCGATGTTGCTGATGCTTGAAGGCACACCATTGAGGAAGTTTACAGTTACACTTGGACCCTCTACGAGGTTGTATGCCTGCCATTCTGAATCAGAGATCTCTTCGTCAACAACACCCTTATAAGCTGTGAATTTAACTACGCACTTACCTTTGCCATTTGTACCCCAGTGAGCCTCTATATCTTTTAGTTTTTTGGATTCAATTACAGTAAAGCCTCCTGTAATATCGTCGTTTTCCTTTTGTAAAGTAGGCTTATAGTATGTACCTAATTCTTCCCAACTACTGCATGTAGAACCCATACAGAAAGAAAAAGCACCATTATCCAATTCGAGAACTTCGCTTTTTACTACTACCTTTTGAGCACTTTCTGTAGTATTCTTTAGAGCCAAGCCTGAAGTGATGCCTACAGGTGTTTCTTCGGTAGCATCAATGATTGCGCCATCTTTAATAGTACCAGTCTCCACAGCCTCGTCACCTTCGCCTGTGATAGTTACAAACTGCAAATCAGTAGTTTTCTGGGCGAAAAGGGTTGTAGCACCCATCATCAAGCCCAAAGCTAATGTGTAAAATCTCTTCATGATAGTTTATATTTAATTGTTATTATTATTTTTGTTTTTTACTCTTTTACCTTTTTACTCTTTTACCTTTTTACTTTTTTACTCTTTTACTTTTTTACTTTTTTACCTTTTTCCCCTTCCAAAGGTATATTCCCTTAGGCAACTTATCAAGGTCGTAGCCCATCATGATGCCATTCATGTTGTATATGGCAGGCTTAGAGCTTTCGGCATTAATCTCAGAAATACCTGTGGTATTGTTGTTGCGGAACTTGAACGATATTGTGCCATCGGCATTCTGAGTGATATCGGTAATCTCCTTGTTTAGCAACTTTGAACCATCGGTATTTGCATGGTTGAGAGTTGCTGCAGGAATCGTTGTGTTACCAAACGAGTTGTTGCCATTGAATGGATAAAGGTCGCCCTCTACATCTGGAATGGTGCGAGCCTTTGAGTTGTCGGCAGCCATAATAGCATAGCGCTCACGGGTGGTGTTCACATCGTTAGCTTCCCATGCCTCTTGGCTATAGTCTACGTGGGTAATCATGAGTCCGCTGGCATATAGACCTGCTTCGTTGCCCTGCTTCTGGCGATTCTCCAACATGTAGAACTCATCCTTGTAGCCATCGTTGTATATAATATAGGTGTCGCCATCGTCAGCCAAAGGCTTCATATTTACGATGTCTGCATCCTTGTCAAGCACTATAGGCTCCTTCCATCCTGTAAGCATACGCTCTAAGGCAGTATAGGCAGCAGGAGTGTAGCCTCCATTAAGGTAGTTGCCATTGTTCATCAGATCCCATACGTAGGTGCCATATTTCAGTTCTGTTTGTCCAAACGATGTTCCTTTGTCGTAAGTGTCTGGCAATCCGAAGCAATGAGAGAACTCATGGCAAATTGTGCCGATTCCATCGATAACTTTGTTCTCACCAAGTTCACAACTACAAGCATAAGAGTCGATGGTTACTCCATCCATTTCGAATGGTTGCTGGTCGGAACCTACAGAGTTGAGGCTTCCTTCCTGTGGCCAGATAAGTCCGGTGTCGGCACCATTCACATTTTGTCCTTGTCCGGCATAGAGAATGAATAGCTGATCTACCTTTCCGTCGCCATCCCAGTCGTAGTCTGCGAAGTTAACATCGCCATCTGCCTTTCTACAAGCATCATAGATAAACTTACCAAGGTGTGCATCTTGCATACCGCCAGAGTCTTCGCCGTAGTAGTTGTATGTATTGCCCAATTTGTAAGGACCTACAACATCAAACTTGAACTTAAACTTTCCGCTGCTCTGAGCAAGGAAATAGTCGTATACACTCTCTGTGAAACCAGTCTTAGGGTCAGAGAATCCTTCTTCGTTAGCTACGCGATTATAAAACTCTTGAGCATTCTCTGTAGAGAACTTTACCTCTGGAGTGTTTGTAGCTGTACGCTTAGGGAACTCCACCAATATTATCAAACCTTTCTTTTCGCCTGTGTACAGGTTGTTGGCTTTAGCTTTTGTTGCCTTTGCCATGCGTCGCATGTTTGCAACATTGCGCTTTTGGTCGGCTTCTTTGTGAGCCGCCTCCTTGTCAATAGCTACATAGCAACCTTGAGCTGCGCTCCATGCGTAGCCCTTGCCATCGTTAGCAAGCCAATAGTGGCATAGCTCGTCGCCTACTAATTCTGCTCTAATCTCTGTGCCATTAGCCAATTTCAACATTTTCCATTGTCCTGGCTTTGCAGGTATCGCCATCATAGAGGCTGAGCATATCATCAGAGTTGATAAAGTAAAAATGAGTCTTTTCATATATACATATGTGAATTTTTAGCCTATTGCATTCGACAATAGTCATTGAGATATCAAACCTTTAAATGCTTTTTAAATTCTTGCGTCGCGCATTAAAAAATGATGTTTCGAAACTTTTCTGCAAAAGTACAAAATATATGATGATTAGAATATATTTTTTAATAATTATTATAAATATGTTGTTTGAAATGGTATAAAAATGAGTAAATTATAAGTTTGAGTGCATAAATACAACAAACAGCATGGTAGGTTTCTATATATAAAAACCACCATGCTATTTCTCTATTTACATCGTTGCCGTAAGGAATGTGGCATTGCCAAAAATGTAGAGGATGTTTTCGCATGCAGGCACAAGGAGAGTCTCGCCTTGGCGCACCTTAATGCCGTTGATGTTAGTTTCGCCCCATAGGCATACTACCACTACAAAAGAATCGACTTTGAAGTCTATTTGTGCAGCAACTTGCACTACCACACGGTTGACATTGAAATATGGACAGTTGATAAGTTGACTTGTAGACTTGGTGCTGTCGTACGAAGTGCGATATTCAGGCCATACTTGGTAGTCTATGGCTTCTTTAGCTTCTTCTATGTGTAGTTCGCGAGGATTGCCATGAGCATCCTTGCGTCCGAAGTCGTAAACACGATATGTGATATCTGAAGTCTGCTGAATTTCGGCAAGGAAGTTGCCTGCGCCAATAGCATGCAGACGGCCAGCTGGCAGAAAGTACAGGTCGCCTTGGTGAGCTTCATGAGTGGCAATAACATCCTGCATAGGTGAGTGACCATTTATAGGCTCCGCTGTAGCAAGCTTTTCGTATTCGTCGGGAGTGATGCTCTTAGAGAGTCCTGCATATATCTTTGCTCCAACATCGCTCTTTATGATATACCACATCTCTGTTTTTCCTGCACATCCATGGCGCTCCATAGCAAGTTTGTCGTCAGGGTGTACTTGCACAGACAGATCTTGGCGAGAGTCGATAAATTTTATGAGCAATGGAAACTTATTTCCATATTTCTTATAAACCTTTTCGCCCACAAGCTTACTCTTGTATTTGTCGATAAGTTCAACGAGGTTGAGTCCAACGTCAACATCATCTACCTGTCCGCGCTCTATTGCTACACTCTCATGACCAGGTACACCACTAATCTCCCATGATTCACCGATGTTAGGTTGCGCGGTGAATATTCCCTTAAATGGTGCTATCTGATAGCCACCCCAAATAGTGGTTTTCAGATATGGTTCAAACTTGTATGGTTTCATGTTGTTTAATGTTTAGTGTTTAGTGTTTTATTGATTAATTTTTAGCTGAAAGCTCCAGCAAAAAGGCTAATGGCTTTAACTTCTAGCGACCGCCAGGGAGCGCTAACTTCTTTTATACTCTAACTTCTGAACTTGCGAAAGTTCTATATACTATATATACGTATGTGTAGGTCGATTTACTTGTCTAATTTTTATATTGTATAGTCGTTATTGGCAAATATACTGTTTTTATCCAATAATTAGCCTTCTACTGGATAAAAATCGGCTTTTTTATCCAGTACGACTGCATTTATTGGATAAAATAGGCAAAATGAGGTGATAGTTGATATTCTGACTATCACCTTTTTTCCGCTTATGCTTTTGCCGTGTGGAAAATAATCTGTAACTTAGCGCACTATTTCAGAGATTGGCTCTAAATAGTGGTATATATAATGTTGTATATATAAAAAGGTAAAAAGTAGAGATAATGGTTACACATCGTTTGTTGATCGTGGAAGACGATTTGGCTTTTGCAACTATGATGCAAACTTGGCTACGCAAGAAAGGTTTTGAGGTAGACAAGGTTAGCTCTGTTGGTGCTGCTGCCAAAAAGGTGGCGGAAGATGATGCCGACTTTAGTCTTGTGCTGTCAGATCTTCGTTTGCCTGATGGCGATGGCTTGCAACTACTTGCATGGTTGCGCAAGAAGGGAATGCAACTGCCGTTTATTGTGATGACAAACTACGCTGAAGTGCAAAATGCAGTACAGGCTATGAAGTCGGGAGCTTCTGATTATATTTCTAAGCCTATACAGCCAGATATATTATTACAGAAGATTAATGATGCATTGGCTGCACCTGTTGAGGCTAATCTGGCTACTCCTATAGCAAAGTCTGAGACTCAGTCTGCGGTAAAGCCTAATAAAGAAAACAAAGAAGCTAAAGATGCTAAGCAGTCTGCTACACCCAAATATATAGAAGGTAAGAGTGAGGCTTCGCGTCAGCTATATGAATATGTAGGGTTGGTGGCTCCTACGCCAATGTCGGTATTGATATTGGGAGCCAGCGGCACAGGTAAAGAGTATGTGGCTCGTAGAATTCATGAACTTAGCAACAGAAGCGACAAACCATTCTATGCCATCGACTGCGGAGCTATACCTCGCGATGTTGCAGCCTCTGAATTCTTTGGATATAAAAAAGGTGCTTTTACTGGTGCTGATGCTGATAAGCAGGGTGCTTTTGAAATAGCTAATGGTGGCACACTATTCCTCGACGAGATGGGAAACTTAAGCTACGATGTGCAAGTACAGTTGCTTAGGGCTTTGCAAGAACATAGAATAAGACCATTGGGCTCAACTAAGGAGATTGAGGTAGACATACGATTGGTATGTGCCACCAACGAAAACCTCGCACAGAGAGTTGCTGAAGGCAAATTCCGTGAAGACCTATACCATCGTGTCAACGAGTTTACTATCTATATGCCATGTCTTAAGGAGCGTGGCGCCGACCTCTTCCTTTTTGCCGACTTGTTTATAAAGCATGCCAACGAGGAACTCGGTCGCGAGGTGTTAGGCTTGGACGCTAAAGCCTCAGAACTTTTGGCACGCTACAACTGGCCAGGCAATCTGCGTGAGCTAAACAATGTGATAAAAAGGGCGGTGCTTATGACTCGTGGTAAATATATCACTCCTGCCGAACTTAGCATAGGTCAGCAGTTACAGCAACCAAAGCCTATGGCTCTCCATGACGAGGAATCGGAGCTGCAACGTATAAAAGACGCGTTGGCTGCAACAGGAGGCAACAAGACAAAGACGGCACAGCTCTTGGCAATAGACCGTAAGACGCTATATAACAAGATGCAGAAATATGGCATTCCACAATAAAGTGTGGAATAATTCCACAGTATTTCCCCACTTTCCACAACTTGTGAAAAGTGGGTTTTTTAGTTAACTCTCTCATAATCAATGGTGTAACATATTTACATGTTTTTTGGCACGGCAGTTGTCCTTATTACCAGTGAATAAGACAACAAAATAATATAACAATAAAAACATGATAATTATGAGAAAGTTTATGTTCGCAGCCGTTTCGGCAATGGTTATAGTTTGTGTTAGCAACGTATTCGCTAATCAGTCAGCAATGCAGTTTGAGGCAAACAATGGTATTCAGTCTGATTCTGTAGTAACAGATTCTGCAAGCCAGCAAGTTGTTGATGCTCCAGTTGTTGCAGATACAACAGCAGCTTCTGAGAATACATCTTCTGAAAATGTAGCTACAGAGACTCCTGCTGACACTGCCAGCGCAACCACAGAGACTGTGGAAGCTCCTGCAGATAGCGCAGTTGCACAGTAATTGTAATTGGTAAGGTTTGGGGATAACAGAATGCTCCTTCGGTCGCTTTGTCAAACGACTGGAGGAGCTTTTTCTATTGGAGTGATTTTACATCCAGTAAAAGCATATTCTTTTTTCTGTTGTAGGGACAAGTGTCGAACAAAGTATGATAAAATATAAGTAACATTTTTGAGAATATTTAACCTTTTTCTGAAATTATTTTCCTACTTTTGCAAGCGTATTTACACATTATTATAATAATGTATGGAATCATTATTTCTACTTCAGTTTGCATGTTTCATCTTCATGCTCATCAATGCCTTCTTCGTGGCACTCTCTCATCTGCATGTAAGATGGGAGAACAAGCGGTATGAGCGTTCACGATGGATGATTGTTGTCGCCTTAATAGGATTGGCGATACAATATGCCGTGCAGATGGTTTTCGGATTCCGTGCTATGCACGATAATTTAGGAGCGGTCGTCAACATCCTCATTTATACCCCATGTTTTTCACTTATCTCCATGGGAATCTACAACATAGAGACCACAAGTTCCAACCTCAGAAAAATGATATTGATGTGCAGTGGCATTTATGCTGCCATCATTGTGGTCTTTTGCGTGGGTATCAGTCTTCATCATAGCCTGTATATCAGAGAAGGGCTTTATCTGATGCTGACACTGTTTTGCGTAAGTGTTTTCTATTGCATATACATGATTATTCAGGAGATGATTAGGCGTAAAAATATGTTGGAGACAATGGCTGCAACAGACTTGTTGCCTTACGTAAGATATTCGCGTGCAAGTGTAATCATTCTATGGCTCGCAGTTCTCGCTATGCCAGTTGCCATCTTTTCTACTACCTTATTATATATAGTAGGTCCTGCCGTATTGCTTGCCTTGTTGTTCTTCAACCTTACGTTTATCGCTCTCGGCAGCAGTTATATTCCAACAGAAGAGCTATTGGATAAAGAAGAGAACATTCAACGATGTGGGGGGGCGAATGGGGAAAAACCTTTACAGCAATTATCTGAAGAACGCAGAAACTTTATCCAAAACAGTCTTGACCAATGGTGTATGGATTTGGGCTATAAGGATTGTAATGTAAACATGTTGACGCTTTCTCGTACACTTTGTATATCAAAGAACGAATTGAGCCTGTTTTTCGATCAATGCCTGCACTCTAGCTTCCGAATATGGCTCAGCGAGATACGTCTCAACGCTGCAAAAAAGATGATGTTGGAATATCCGGATTATAGCAACGACATCATTTCAGCCGAGTGTGGATTCTCTTGTCGCACTCATCTTTACCGAATCTTCAAGACAAAAGAAGACTGTTCTCCTACAGAATGGAGAGACTTCCACTCTACAAATGCAGCACAAAATGACTCAAATTGAGCATAACCATCGGGAAACGACAAGGGTCTATATGCCACGATGAAAAGGTGGCGTATAGACCCTTTTTGCACAATTATACTTTCTTCCAGTCAACCAATCCCTTTCCCATATCATCCAGTTCTATGGCAAGGGCTATCACATTGCGCTTGTCTGCCTTGAAAGGTTCGGCATACTGCTTGGCTTTCATCTGCTCCGTGGCAGCATCCACGCCACCGTTGTTGCTCAGTTTCAACTCCATCACATAGATGAAGTTGGTGGTTTCTACCACCATATCTATTCTGCCCGTAGCAATCATCTTTTCTACTTCTACCCGGCAGCCGATGGCATTGAAGATGGTGCTCATAATCAGTCGATAGCGCTCCTCCATATCCATGCTGGCAAGTTTCTTGTTGCTGTAAGGCACGTCAGCAATGAGCGCCTTCAGGCATTTCATGGCTTCGGGAAGATTGCCAAGTTGAAGTGCAAGAAACAGACCAGACTGGGTAGATTGGATATCACCATTGCTTCGCAGCGTAAGTGCCGGCAACACCGTCTCGTAAAGTGCTTGCCTTACCTCAGAATTAGGAAATCCTAAAATATAAACTCCCATCTGGTAATCCTTAATGGTAAGATAACCAGACTGATAGAGGAACAGTTCTGCTCCTCCGCCTGTCACATCCGATGTCTCTATGGTTTGGCGAAGAATGGTGCACGGATCAAAATTACCCAATTTGAGTTCCATGTCATCCACAAACTTTGGAAGCAGCGAGGTTGCACCCGATGAAGCCCAGTAGTTCTTCAGATCAGAATCTGCCAAGGCATTGATGAGACTGAACGGATTGAACACATCCACCATATTGCGGCGACTGAAATGATAGCCGTCATAATATGCCGTCAGTTGTGCTACAGCTTCATCGAATGTCCAGTCTTCGTATTCTGCCAATTTGTTGATTTCCGGCTTAAAATCGCGTAGCACCTCTTCTTTCGTAATACCACAGATGGCTGCATATTCCGGCTCAAAGCTGATATTGCTCAGATTGTTGAGCACAGAGAAAAGAGAAATCTGCGTAAACTTGGTGATGCCGGTGATGAAGACAAACTTCTCGTATTTATCATCTGCCTTGAGAATAGCAAAAACCTCTCTATAAATAGAGGTACATGCTTCGTGGTGAGGAGTTTTCCAGGAATGCTGCAATGGAGAATCGTATTCGTCGATGAGAATGGCAACCTGTTGGCCAGTTTGCTCATACGAACCAACGATTATTGCATTGAAGCGGTCGGCAAGCTGGGCGGTTGGCTTAGGTGTAATGCCATATTCCTTCTCTAATCTGTCGAAAGTGATGTCGAGATAAGAGCGCAAAGTTTCCGGTTCTGCGCCCGCACGACTCATATCCAGTCTGATGACAGGTCGCTTCACCCATTCCGTCTCCAGCTGCATAATCTTCAAGCCCTCGAAGAGTTCCTTCTTACCCATGAAGTAGGCTTCGAGCGTATCGACCAGCACTGATTTACCAAAGCGGCGTGGGCGGCTCAGGTAATTATACGTTTTATTTCTGTTGGCAAGTTGCCAGATAATATCTGTCTTGTCAACATAAAGGTATCCATCCTTTCTGATTTTCTCAAAAGACTGGATGCCTACTGGCAATCGTCTATCGTTTGTCTCTACCATAATTCCTAATCTGTCTTTATAATGACTTTTCCGCAAAGTTACGGTTTTATTTTCATATCAGCAAGAGATTTCGGGAAATATTACTGAAAAAGTTGGGGATTCTCTTGTCGCACTCATCTTTACCGAATCTTCAAGACAAAAGAAGACTGTTCTCCTACAGAATGGAGAGACTTCCATTCTACAAATGCAGCACAAAATGACTCAAATTGAACATAACCATCATTTTGTAAAATACTAAAGAAAAAGCAATTTTTTTATCGAAAAACAGCCAAAAAGGAGGGCGTGTCAAAACTCCCAATATAAATAAAAAAACTCGTTGTACGTTCTTGTGTGGATGTACAACGAGTTTTTGTTTTTCTAC
>OCHM01000846.1_pt1 | contig 16993 bp, 7 predicted proteins | sample 1538901 | NCBI WGS metagenome assembly OCHM01 (sample SAMN04571734, study PRJEB22368) | human gut metagenome | biome: human gut; material: stool | host: Homo sapiens | place: Luxembourg | collected 2012-11-08 | reverse complement strand
CCGCCGCCCCGCGCGAGCGTAAGAAGATAGTCCTGCCCACATTGCTGCTTTTCATGATAGCAGTGTGGGCTTGGGGCTCCTTTTATTACGGCTGTCTGTTCCATGTGAGCCGCGAGTTCAGCTTCTGGGCTACAGACACCCGACTCATGCAATTCGTTCTCTGTCAGAACTTCGGCCCGCTGCGATATGTGGGACGTCTGCTTCTGCAGCTTTACCAGTACCCCTGGCTGGGCGGCCTGTGCCTGTCTCTGATGCTGGGCATGATAAGCTGGCTCACCGGCTACTGCCTGCGTCTGCCCGCCAGATGGCGCCTTGTGCAGTATGTGCCTGCACTCTGCTGCCTGGCTGCCATCACACATCAGGGGCTGGATATCTTCTTTGAAACCGAGACAGGATACATCATGGGCATCCCCTTTGTGGTGCTCCTGGTGCTCTGCATATGGGCTGTGATGATACGCAGTTTCAGCCGCAAGCCCATGCCCACCATGCTTGGTCTGCCCAAGGATGAGAGCACACGTCAGAACCTCACCTGCCTGGCATGCGTGACGCTGGCATTTGCAGCCATCATTGCATGGGGCGAGTGGAAGCGTCCTTACGTACGTGTCATCTGCCAGGAGATGAGCATGCAGTACCAGCAGGACTGGGCTGGCATAGAGCGGGTAGCACGCCAGAACGCCACCCAGAGCAACCGTCCCATGGCTGCCTATTATGCCATGGCGCTCATCCACACCGGCCAGATAGCCGAACGCATGTACGATATCCGCCTCGACTATGACTCGCTCTACCTGCACGGCAACGGAGGTATGCTCAACAACGGAAGCCCTCTCTATGAGCCCGAAGGCAACTATCATGCCGGTTTCATCGAACCTTGCATGCACTATTGTATGGAACAGATGGTGATGACCGGCCCCACCTCACGCCTGCTCAAGCTGCTTGTCAAGTGCTCGCTCATGCGCGGCGAATGGGAGTTGAGCCGCAAGTACCTGCGTCTGTTGGGCGATGTTCCCTTCGAGGGGGAGTTCGTGGAGAAGTATCAGGCAATGGTCAACAACCCCGAGAAGGTGAATGCCGACAGCGAGATGGCCCGTCTGCGCCTCACCGAACCCATACACGACAGCTTCGAGAACCAGTATCAGCAGCCCTTCTTCATGGGATACAACCTCAACCTGGTAGAGGCACGAAGCGTGGAGGCACTCTACAACAGCCTCTGTGTATGCCTCTACACCAAGCTGATGCCACCCTTCCTGATGCGCGCACAGTACATCAAGGGCAGCACCCCACCCGAGATCATCGCCGACGGACTGCTGGTATCCGAGATGAAGCATCCCGGTGCATCGCAGGGATATGGCAACCTGGAAATGCGGGCTACCCGTCTGGATGGCTTCATACAGGCTATCCAGCCCTACCTGAAGGACCGTCCGGGCAATGCCTACAAGCTGTTTGAGAGATACAAGGGATATTATCCCTACTACTATTTCTTTGGCAATCTGAAGGCCACCAAGAAGGGCTACACAGGCGAGTCAAAGGAGAAATCGGGTGTAAACTGACACATTATGACAAGACAACACACACATTATATAATAGGCGCCTGCCTGCTGTTCATGCTGACCCTCACTGCTGCCTGCACACACCAGGCACAGCTGCCCGCCCAGTCCACCGCACTCGACACGCAGGCCGACATCTTTCCCGACTACCGCGATATAGTCATCCCCGCCAACATAGCTCCGCTCAACTTCATGGTGAAGGACTCCGGAGCAACTGCCGCAGTGGCACAACTGCAAGGACCCAACGGCGAGGAAGTGCTGGCCGAGGCCGACAAGAACATGAGCGTGCGCATAGACACTGCCGCCTGGAGGACACTGCTCGAGGCCAACAGGGGGAAAGACATCAGCGTGACAGTATATGTACAGAACGCCGATGGATGGGCGCAGCACAAGCCGCACACGCTCACAGTGGCACAGGAAGACATCGACTCCTATCTGAGCTACCGTCTCATCGAGCCCGGATATGAGCTTTACCGCCAGCTGGGCATCTACCAGCGCAACCTCACCAACTGGACTGAGCGCGCGGTGTATGAGAACAACCGCAGCTATGACGAGAAGCATAACCACTGCATCAACTGCCACAACTACCGCAACCAGAGTGCACAGGATATGCTCTTCCACGTGCGTGCCAACCACGGCGGAACCATCATCGTGCAGAACGGAAAGGCACACAAGGTGCAGGTGAAGGACAGTACCATCCTCAGCAGTGCCGTATATCCCGCCTGGCATCCCACAGAGAATCTGGTGGCCTTCTCTACCAACAAGACCGGCCAGACCTTCCATACCTACCATGCCGAGAAGCTTGAGGTGATGGACGAAGCCAGTGACATGCTGCTCTATGACGTGGAGCACAACGAGGTGGCACACGTCTTCCGCAGCCGCGATGAACTGGAAACCTTCCCCGCATGGGCACCTTCGGGCGACCGCCTCTTCTACTGCAGCGCCCAGGTGGGCCACCTGCTGCCGCCCGAAACACCCGACAGCACACGCGGTATGCAGCTCATGATACGCTATGACAGCATCTACTACGACCTCAAGTCGGTGCCTTTCGACGCCAAGACACGTACCTTCGGCACACCGCGTACCGAGGTGGATGTGGCATCAAATGCCCACAGCATCAGTCTGCCACGCGTGAGCCCCGACGGCCGTTACGTGCTCTACACCCAGGGACGCTACGGACAGTTCCACATCTGGCACAAGACCAGCGACCTGTGGGTAAAGGACCTGCAGACCGACAGCTGCTATGCTCTGCGCGAGGCCAACAGCCCTGATGCCGACAGTTTCCACAGCTGGAGCAGCAACGGACGCTGGATAGCCTTCAGCAGCCGGCGCATCGACGGCAACTATACACGTGTATTCCTCACCTACTTCGACCGTCAGGGACGTGCCCACAAGGCATTTCCCATCCCGCAGGAGGACCCTGAGTACAACACCCTATTGCTCAAGAGCTACAATGTACCCGAACTGACACGCGACGAGGTGACTGCCACACAGGCCGAACTCTTCCGCTGCGTGCATGAGGAAGACGGCGAGATGGCCAAGTACAAACAGCATCTGGCACCGGCCGGAGCCCGTTGACACGGACAGAGATATCAAACAACATATATAACTCACTTTAAAGAAAAGAGACATGAGAGTCATTATTGAACCCGACTATCAGCAGCTCAGCCGTTGGGCTGCCGAGTATGTAGCAGCCAAGATCAACGCTGCACAACCCACCGAAGAGCACCCCTTCAAGCTGGGTTGCCCTACTGGCTCATCACCCCTGGGCCTGTACAAGCACCTCATCGAGCTGCATAAGGCTGGCAAGGTGAGCTTCCGCAATGTGGTTACATTCAACATGGACGAATATGTAGGCCTGTCCGAGGAGCATCCCGAGAGCTATCACAGCTTCATGTGGAAGAACTTCTTCAGCCACATCGACATCAAGAAGGAGAACGTGCATATCCTCAACGGCAACGCTGCAGACCTGGAGGCCGAGTGTGCTGCCTATGAGAAGGCCATCGAGGAGGCAGGTGGCATCGACCTGTTTATGGGCGGTATCGGCCCCGACGGCCACATTGCCTTCAACGAGCCTTTCAGCTCTCTCACCAGCCGCACCCGCGTGAAGAGCCTCACCACCGACACCATCATTGCCAACAGCCGTTTCTTCGGCGGCGACGTCAACCAGGTTCCCCGCACATCCCTCACCGTAGGTGTGGGCACTGTGATGGCTGCCAAGGAGGTGCTCATCGTATGTAACGGCCACGGCAAGGCACGTGCTCTGCACCACGCCATCGAGGCTTCTGTATCTCAGGAGTGGACCATCAGCGCTCTGCAGATGCATCCCCACGCCATCATCGTATGCGACGAGGCTGCTACCGACGAGCTGAAGCACGGCACCTACAAGTACTTCAAGGATATCGAGAAGGACAACCTCTAATCAGCAAGTACCATCAACCGCTGCCCGCACCCTTCCGCAAGGAAAAGTGCGGGCAGCTGCGTTTTTCGTCCCTTGCCGCTTGGGCGGTCGGGGGAATTTCATTACCTTTGCAAGGCAAGATGCGCTTGTGGTGGAATTGGTAGACACGCCAGACTTAGGATCTGGTGCCTTCGGGCGTGTAAGTTCGAGTCTTATCAGGCGTACACTTCACATGGCAGCAGGCGGACAGGGGGATTGTCCCCGCCGCAGGAACGCTGCCGTTTCTGTTTATGGCATCCATCTGAAAACTATCTACAATATATCCAAATGAAGAGAACTACTCTACTGGCCACTGCCCTCACACTCATGACGTGGGGAGGAGCATCTGCCGCCAAGAAGGCATCCGTGCAGAAAGTGGGCACGGTGACCATGAGCGGCTACGTCGGACAGCGTTATGCCGACTGTATCAACCATCGTGTAAAGACCGAGAATGTGGATACCCTCATCTCTGTATTCCGCCTTCAGGACGAGAAGCAGAACCTGTGGGGCAGCGAGTTCTGGGGCAAATGGGTGCAGGGAGCCATAGGCATGTACCACTTCACACACGATGCGCAGCTCAAGGAAATCATAAGCCGCGCCGAAGACGGCCTCATGGCCTGCCAGCTGAAGGACGGCTACATAGGCGACTATGATGCCGCGCACCAGCTGAACGGATGGGATGTGTGGGGACGGAAATATACCCTGCTGGGCCTCATCAAGTGGTATCAGGAGACAGGCGACAAGCGTGCGCTCAAGACAGCAGAGCGGCTGCTGGGATACACCATATCACAAGTGGGCCCCGACGGAAAGTCCATCATCGACTGCGGAGAGTATATGGGCATGCCGCCCAGCAGCATCCTGGAGCCCACCATGTTCCTGTACCAGATTACCAAGAACCAGCGCTACCTGGAGTTTGCAAAGTATATCGCCCAGGAGCTCAACAAGCCCGGCGGGCCTGAGCTTATCACCAAGGCCGATGTGCCAGTAGCCCTGCGCGTGCCGCTGAAGCCGGGTGATGCGTGGTATGGAAAGAAGAACGGACAGAAGGCATACGAGATGATGTCGTGCTACGTGGGGCTGCTCGAGCTCTTCCGCGTTACTGCCGACCCCACGCTGCTACACGCCGCCGAGACCACATGGCAGCATATAGTGGATGAGGAAATCAATGCAGCCGGCTCGGGAGCCTCTCACGAGTGCTGGTATGGCGGCAAGGCTCTGCAGACCAGAGTGTCCGGCCTCACCATGGAGACCTGTGTGACCTTCACCTGGATGCAGTTCTGCGAGCGGCTGCTGGAGTTTACGGGCGACCAGAAATACGCCGACCAGATAGAACGCACCATGTACAACGCACTCATGGCAAGCATGAAGGGCGACGGCTCACAGATAGTGAAATACACACCCCTCGAGGGTTACAGGCAGGAGGGAGAGCACCAGTGCAACATACCCATCAACTGCTGCAATGCCAACGGTCCACGTGCCTTTGCCATGATACCGCGTGTGATGTACCGCCTGCCGGCGGCTGACCGCGTGGATGTGAACCTCTTCATCCCCTCGCAGACCACCATCGAGATGGGCGGACAGACTATCGGACTGAGCCAGCAGACCAATTATCCCATGGACGGCAAGGTGCAGATAAGCCTGAACCCACAGCATGAAGCGGCCTTCACACTGGGTCTGCGCATTCCCGCATGGAGCCAGCAGAACACCGTGGAGGTAAATGGCGAGAAGGTGGAAGGAGTGAAGGCCGGACAATACTGCCTCATCAAGCGCACCTGGAAAGCCGGTGACCGTGTGACACTGAGCACCGACATGCGTGCACGACTGGTGGAGCTCAACCACATGCAGGCTATCGAACGCGGGCCCATACTGCTGGCACGCGACACACGATTCCGCGATGGATTTGTGGATGAAACCTGCGAAATCCCCACCCACGACGGCAATATAGTGGATCTGGAGCCTGTCAAAGCTCCCCAGGGAATGTGGATGGCTTTCCGCCTCACCATGCCGCGCGGCGCATACAACACCGAGAAGTTTGTGACCCACTTCTGCGACTTTGCCTCGGCAGGCAACACTTGGGACCAGGGCGAGCGCTATCGTGTATGGCTGCCCCGCACTGTAGATCCCACCAATATAAAGTAAAAAGCCCCCACGAAGGCATCTACGCCGCCTCCAGCAGCCCGCACGGGCACGAAAGCCCCGATATCGGCTCCCAGAGGCCAATATCGGGGCTTTATCGTTATGGGCAGCGTATCATAGGAGTGGGAAATATCAGGAAGGAAAGGGGCTACACGGCATTGGCAATGCAGGCCAACTCTGCCTGCGAGCAGGAAGAAGATGTCTTATGTGCAGGATTCATTTGGTCTCCAGGACGGGTGCATTGCACATATCCACCGTCCAACCCAAGGCTGGACGGTCAGAGAATATATATTGCCTTGGCAAAGTAAGCAAGCTTCTCCCACCGTCCAGCCTAGGGTTGGACGGTGGAGGACAACTTCTCTCCTGATTTGAATACCTACAGAATGTGCCATAGGAGCCTACCTCTCCTTGCTCGCTAATTGGTTTCCCTTGTACACAGACTCGGTATTACCATAGAATGGTGGCAACAGTTTGACTTCGGCAAAATCAGGACTTGAAACGGCAGCAACTTCTTTACAGGAAGCAAAGGACAACTTGAATAAAGCCAGCGATAAAGCGGACGCTGTTACGAAAGCCATTGATAACTTTATTGCCAAAGTGAGAGATATGAAATTCAAGGCTAAAGTTGATGATGCCGACATTGAGGAACTGACAGATGACAGAAAGAAACTCATTGGAGATGAGTCCGAGCTTCTTGAAGCCCACCGAAAGGAGAACATGGATATACTTTCTATGATATGTCTAATATGATGTCAAGAAATGAAGATGTGTGGTTGTCGAATGGTTGGGTGAAGGCTTTGCTTTGGATATTCTTGCCGTGTTTCCTTTATACGGTCATTTCGGTTGTATACTTTGTAACCTTTGTAACATCGCAGTTAGGAAAGTAAAAAATCCCTTCAATGCTCAAATTTCACACAGGAAACAGTGCGTTGAAAGGATTTTCATTATTTTGTATTTCCCACGAAAGGGATGAGAATCGTTCTATGGTTACGAAATCCCAGAAGGATGGTTATGGAGATGAGTATATCACGTATCACTAGTGTCCACGAAAATAAATTAACATTTTTAAAACTGACAAATTGACAGTTCGCCTTTAAAATTGAGTGATATTTGTATCCATTGCTGATTGTACGAGTTCTATATACCTTGATTTATAGATCCCAACATTATCGCTACTTACAATCTATAAGTACATGCAAAGGTTACTACCTCCCTTTATTTACAAACTTTTCAAGCAAATGTTAACGGACTTTCGTGGACAGTAGTGGTCACGTATTATGAGACAGCCCCATCCATAATGGATGAGGCTGCCAACGAATTATTTTCAATTTAATTATCGTACTATCAAAATCTTCTGACTATATGTATTATCTTCAGTTTGAAGATTAATAATATAGATACCAGCAGCAACGAAACCAACATCAAGTGTTACTATTGTTGTAGGTTTACTTATAGAAGCAACGACAGTGCCACTCTTTGAAACTATCGTGACATTCGTTATAGTTCTTCCTCCAGCACTGATGTTTACCTTGTCGCGAACTGGCAGAGGATAAATCTGTATCTGGTTGTTGACCGATATGTCATCAATGCCTGTAGCATCTACGAGATAAGTAAACTCTGCAATATCACTTTCGTACATGTCGGAAGCCATTGCCATTGCCTTGATAGTCACGGTCTCGTTGATGATAATGGGTGTTCCGTCATACACCTTACGGGCATCTGTGTTGTCGCAAGGACAAGATCCATCAAGTGTATAGTAAATAGTGGCACCTTCCGTTTCACATGTAAGTGTAATGGCTGTGCCTTTCTCTACTACAGTACCAGACGCAATATTGGCTTTTGGCGTGGTAACAGTCTTGATAACTACTTGCTCGATGTTGACCATCGTTATTGCGGTCTTGTCTGTGCCATCTACAGAGAATGTCAAGAATGCCGTGCCTGGCAGTTCGCCACTGACGGTAATTTCTGCCTTTCCGTCATTGTTGATAGTCATTTGTTCTGTTTCTACACCAAGAATCATGGGCGATGATGTTTTCACTGTCAACGTCTTTCCTTTTGATGCAGAAATAGGGAGTACGGAAACTATGAGCGTAGAAGCGTTGCCATAGCCGACCGTTACAACAGAGTCACAGACAATCTGTTTGATTTCCTGCTCAATGCTGAATGTCTGCTGGTAGTTATCCTGCATACGGATGCCTGCGTAGCTCCTCACGCGGTTGTTTACCAACAGTGTGATTTCCTGCTCCGTAAACGGTTGTTCTGCGTTGAAACGTATCTTTGAGGCGAAGGTCTCTGCCTCACCCTCGTATGATACTTCTTCATTCAGCAGTTCCAAAGTACCTCCAACAGCAGCTCCGTTCTGCATTACCATGATATTCTCAGCAGTCAGCAGTTCGGGAATCATATATTTGTCGAATTCAACCTCAACAGCATCCTCGTACGCACGAGCACTTTTCACGTTTGGCTGAACATTCTGTTTCATTGCAATGTTCACATCAAGCTGAGGAGGAGGAACTGGGAGCCATTCAGAGTAGGTGGTTTCATAACCATCCTTCTCGAACTTAACTTGCCAAAGTCCCTGAGGTACATCCCAACGATAGTAACCATTTTCGTCAGTAAAAAGCGGATTCTCCTGTGCATATTCTTCTGCATTCCACTTAACGATGTTTTCGTGAAGGTCACCGTACATATCTTCTACCTCTTCCTTGTAGTAGCAAGTTGCCGTTACACCTTCAAGTCGGTTTGAGAATACACCCTCATAGACGAATCCAGAGGGGTCATGAATTGGATCTACCGTTGGCTCGGGTTTGCAAATACAATCTATACGTCCACATTTATTACACGGTTTACAAGTACAGAATTGTTTCCTTTTTCCACATTTAGGGCAAAATGTGCAAGTACATGGATAATGTTTACAATAGATGCAACAAATACAAGGCTTATGATTGCATACTGGACAAGGTTTCTCGCATTCACATGGCTTCTTGTGACATCGGGGACATTTGTCATCTTCACATTTAAGTTTTTCTTTGATGCGTTGAATTTGATTTGACCTGCGATCTATTTCTTTTTGTGAAACAATATCCAATGCCAAATTACCACCAATATTAACAATAACAGTTGCAATAGCAGTTAGTGCCGATACACCTCCCGTTTCTGCTGCGGCTGCGAGTTGTCCAATTGTAGCAAAATCCAATAGAGCACTAGCACCAGCTTTAGCTAGCACTACACCTTCACAAAAGACAGCTGCTGCAACACAAAGATTCTTACAACTTTTAGCGTTAGATTGATCATTTTCGCATGGGTCTGGAACCGTTAAATACAATTGTTGGAATGTTCTAACAACCTTTACTCCATCATAAATAATATTTGCATATTCTATTAGAGGTATATTCTTCTCGAATAATCCAGGAAGCAGTCTAGAAAGCTTAGCTGCCATTGTGGCAAACGCTTTCTTTGCATTCAGTTTATCGAGTATGGATTTGGCAGCTTTTACCTCTTGCCGATATGTATCAACTTGCAATTGTTTGAGATAGTAATTAGCATCGAGAGTTGTCATACTAGCTAATTCTTTCTCTAAACGCTCAAGTTTTACTAGTTTCATGTTATAGCGCATTTTTGCCTTTGGTAATTCAGAGTTTGCGCTTGATGACATATCCTCAAACTTGAGGTGAAATTCGCCTAATAATTTTTTCGTCTCATTATAAGCATCAGCAATAGGTTGATAGCAACTATTGATATTATCAATAATTTCATTAAATCTATCAAGACCTCCTTCTAATCCCGATGCCCTTGAGATAGCCTTTGCATAAATTGTAGAAGAATTACTTATCTCGATGTATAAATCCTGCGAAAGATCTATGAAGACATTTTTTGTTTCAGAACGAAGTACGTATATTTTCCCTTCTGTTGTTATATACTCTTCATAGCCTAGCTCAAGCAAATCGTTTTCATTCAATCCTAAGCAAGAACAAGATATTACTTTAATACCTTCTCCCACATCGCAAATGTATTCTTTATCATTTGAAAACAATTCTCTTATTTCGGAAATTTCTTTTTCTATTTCCTCAACTGTATATTTCGCTTCCTCTAATGTCTGAAGCTGCTCATCAAGCTGTGTATCAGACCAAGATGATATCTCATCGTATGTAAGAAAATCAGAATTATCACAATCTTCACCTACAATGGACATTATTTTTTCTTCATATTGCTCTGGGGTATATTCATCAACATTGACAGAATCAATCTCTTTTATTAACTGAATTCCGTTTTGTACAGTAAGAGATAATTGACTATTTAGGTTCGAGATAATTTTTTCATCAATTTCGGAAGGTAAATCAGCATCAACGTCAACTTTTACGCCGATAGGCAGATTGCTTTCCTCAAACTTATGTGTTGTAGTCCATCTACCCATTTTTTCATTGAATGTAGCCTCAAGATTCATCCAAGTGTTCTGTTTTGTATACACGCCAATGGTTACATCTTTAACGTTCATGGCATCATTATTTGACAAATCTACTACAAATGTGAAATCCTTAGGCTCTGTTCCAGAATTTGACCAGTTTGGCCAATTCTTATATGGAAAGAAATAGAAAGAAGAAGGCGTAACGCTTCCACTAATAAGATCAAACACGATATTATACTCCTTATCCATTTCTGGATTATAGTACAACATGGTCACTTTTTCTGCAACTATATTGTCCTTATTATAAGTCACCTCTGTAGTCTCACTTGTTAGTAACATTCCCGTTTTAGTAGTTACCTTTGCAGAAATTGCATGTGTTGATAAATTATACGGCTCATTCAACTCACATGTCGTTGCCCAAGTTCCATTTGCCAACGAGGTGGTCTGACCAATTAACACGCCATTGTCATATATTTCAACACTTGAAGCACCGATAGCCGTTCCGCTCACAGGGATTGATGTTTTTGCCACAGTTGACGGAACGGAGATAGACAAGTCCTTGGCTGTATAGTTTGCCGGACCTATTGGCTGTGTCACGGTTTCGCCATTCAAGTCGAACTGCACGAATGCACTGGGTGCATACTCACCACCAAGCGTTGGGATGACACAGAAACGCACACGGTCGGTGTAGCGCGTCATGGGAATGGCAATCTGATGTCCATTCAACGTATAACTGCTGGTCGAATTACCCACCATAACACTATTCTCCACGAACTGGCATGACTCTGGCAAATCGACAATCATCTGCACGTTGCTGACGTTGGTTGCGTAAGCAGGCTTGAAGTCGATGCGACCAGTCAAAGTAAGGTAGTTGCCAGCCACGATGCTCGGCTTGTTCACCGTGAACGATGTGTTGTCTCCTGTGTAATAGAGTTTATTCTCATCGAGTGTCGGCACTTCATCGATGCTTATCAGACTGACAGTACCACTCTTTACCTCTACCGTGTTCTGAACGTAATCTGTTTCTATAGCCAATCCTGTCTGCGGTAGCTGAGCAAGGTCATAGATGGTATTGAACAATCTGCTACTACCCATTGACACCAGCGTATAGTTACCGTCGGCAAGGTCGCTGATAATCAGTTTGGCCTCGGAGAAATTGTAGGTCTTAACCAATTTTCCAGAAACATCGTAGAGCGAACCCACTACCGATGCATTACCCGTCTTAGAGAACGATGCCTCGATGCGGCCTAACTCTGTGATGGCAAACGTGGTTTCTGCTTTCTGCTCAGCAATGGTGACCGTAGTTTCCACAGTCTTGAACGCATTGGTTCGACTTGTGGCCGTAAGACGAAGCACATCGCCATCCTCAACCTCCTCTAACAGTACAATTTGTGGATACTGCACGTTGAACTGGCTGATTTGTTTCTCGCGAGTATTATTATATAATGTGTAGCTAACATTCTGATAGTCGCTATACCAATTTTGCGTCTCGCCATCAACAGTAGTGTAGGTAAAACCAACAGAGATAGTTGCTCCAGTGATAGACTTCAGCGACACATCTGGAACAACAAATTCACTCAGTCCATTAAACTCGTTGTTGGAATAATTGATGGTCTGACTGACATAATCGGAAACAGCTATAGCAACAGATGTAGGCACGTTAAATACATCCATTGAAAAAGCACCGTTGTTGTCGGTCTTGGCATTCAATGTCTTGCTATATTTGTCGCCAAATGTCTGAGAGGTACTAATGACAGCACCGCTCAGTGGCAGTCCTGTCGAGGCATCCTTCACCTTGCCAGAAATCGCCAACAGCTTTATGGCCTGTAGTTGGATGGTAAGTCTATTACCTCCGTCCTTCAAGGTGTATTCGGCAGCAGCTGGTGTGTCGAATTGCATGGCCAGTTCCTGTGACAATAGCATACGATAATTCACTTGATAGCCTACTGGGAGGCCAGAAAGTGATGATCCTTGCGCCACATAGTTGCCCTGTGCGTCAGTCCATGTCACTTGAAGTTTATTTGTAACATCGTCCCCATCAGGAGTAAGCACTGAGAGCGAAACGTTCTGAGGTTTCGATAGTGAGGCAAAAGTGACGGTTACATCTTCATCCTTCACCTCCACATTACCTATCTGTCCGAACACGTCGCCACGTTCATTGCGCAGTGTTACGTTCCACGTGGTGTTGCGGATGATGTTAGCAAAGGTGTATGTCTGTCGGTCGGTCATCACATAGTGCAGACGCTGGCCACTCTTGGTGTTGGTCAGTTCCAGCCACATCTGAGCAAAGTCCTGTGAACTTGTGCCATCAGGCAGTGAGATGGTGATGCTGCGTATGTCTTCTTGGATGGGGAGCAAGGTAAACCTTCCCCATGTGGCATCATCTTGATATTGTGCTATAGCCGCAGCGGGGACATACACCACAAGACCTTCAAGTACTCCTTGGAACACTCCGCTCTCAAGTGATGGCGGGGTCATAGCGTAGATAGTGATGGAGGAGAGTTTTGTACATTCGGCAAAAGCTCGTGCTCCAATTTTCTCTATCGTAGCTGGGAGGTATACCGTTTCAAGATTTGTGTAGTCGAAAGCATACGAAGGCACTTCCGTGATTCCTGTGACTCGGCTTAAATCAAGCAGAGAACAATTCTTGTAGTTGTTGGCTACACCAAAATCATTGCTATTGATTCTACCCGAAACGACAATCATCTGCACATCGTTACTGCTACTTTCGCAGATAACAGTAGAAATTGCACTTGACAAATAACCTGGCGTAAAGTCATCAACAATAACTTCACCAGTCAATTTGTTCCAACAGTTTGCATTGGGATTAGCTGGGCTAGCTGGGTTATATTCGAAATGTCCAATAATCTGTACATTGTGCGATGGCATGACGAAATCCATATTTGGATTTGTCGATAGTATAGAATCACCGATAGTCCAACGACGGAACACAAAATCGGTGTTGGAATAGGCTCGCAGCGAATTGGTGCTACCTACGGCCAAGCGTTCATTGCTGATGTTGAAACTTCCGCTGTTCATTGGTTCTGCCACAAGTGAGAGCTGATACTTCAAGGCTTGCTCCTGCGGGTCAGATGGGTTGGAAGGACTATAGATGAAAGCACCTGTGATTTCCACATCATGATACGGCATGGTATATGTATATGATGATGATTTTGACAAGGTATCACCATTGCAAATCCACGCAACAAAGGCAAAGTCCGTGCTCGGATATGCCCGCAAATTATATGTCTTACCACCCACAATATTAGTGCTGGTAGTATTGAAGCTACCACCGTTCGAGGGTGAAGCTTTTAGCGTAAGCGTATATTCCTGTGTTGAATTTCCTGGGTCGGAGGGATTATTTGGATTATAATCCCCTCCAATCTGTGCCCAGGATGACAAGTGTGCTAACAACAGGAATACCGCAAAGGATATTCTGTTTCTCATTACTTCACAACAATTTTACGTTTTACATCCTTGCTATTGATAACATAAATGCCTTTAGAAAGATTAGCTTCATTGCCAGCAGAGTAATTTCCGACCAAACGACCGTCAATTGTATATAATGCGTATGGAGCATTGGCTGATACTGTGCCATTATCCACATTGATAGTACTAATACCTGTGGTTTCTCCAAACATCAGAATGAATCTGGCATCATTGTAACCAGCCGATGCATTGAAGCGGTATTCACCCGTCAATACGGTTTCTGAATGATTTTCGTTGTCAATCAAGATTAGATTATCATCTTGCTGAGTATTCAGTGACAGCGTGTATTCACCATCAACAGGAGCATAAAAGCCAAGTGAAACAATGCCATCAGTCATAGGGCGCTCATTGATAGCGTACTTCACACCGTTTTCGATGGTATAGACAAGCATACTCTTGTTATCATCGGCAATGAACTTTGAGGCATCCTTGTCAAGCTCGTATACACAGGTGGCTCCGCTATTGATAACGAAACGAGTATGGTCTTCAGTAATTCCATCGGAAATAATGACATTATATATTTTACGGGAAGCCATTCCGGGAGCTTTGCGGCTCATAGCTCTGGATTCTAAAGCCTGAACTGTAGCATTTTTTTGACGACCAGCCTTGTCGAAGGTAATAGTGGCTTGATCAACAGGACGCTGAACAAAGAATGACTGTGCGGGATGCAGAATGTAAGAGTCATCAACTGGTGAGTATGCATCATAACGCTGATTGTACCTATTCCAAATGGTTATTGGTGCTATGAAGTCCATGCGACGAGTGTCGTAATAACATGGATAGGGGTTGCCTATCAGATTCCAAGAACGGTTATGTTCGAACTCACTCAGATATTCGCCAAGCGGCATCACCACGCTTTCCTTCTCAAACACTTTGTTCTTGTTGGCATTGTTTATAGCGGGGAAAGTGAAATCTGCATTTTGTTTGTTGCATCTGAGTATATAACCCTCGTATGCCTGCATCACATCATTGTTTGTGAGGTTCACCCATGTACTTCCACTTTGAGCAGCACGATTCTGGCCAGAATACCTGCGAATGACAAACTGAGTGCCGTCGGTATAGGTAATATCCGAAACCTTCACATCGTAAGGTAGAGAAATAAAGTACCAAGTTTTGGTGTCATAGACTCTCAATGTGGTTTGAACGTTATCGGAACGCATTGTCCCGTTAGGAATCAACGATGTAAAGTGAGCATCATACGAATACTGGTTGCTACTGCCCATATAATGGTACTGCTTGTAATCGTGCATTGAGAGAGTCGTGCTGCCATTATAATCTAAAGCACCACAATAATATTGGCTTGAACCGTTGCGATTCTGATAAGACCAGTCAATTGTCATGTCAAGATTGTCAGTAAACTCAGAAGCACCATCTATTGTGGCATAATCATAAATGTATGCATACGATGTTTTTTCTTCTATCGGAAGGATAGTATAGAATGTTTTCCAACCATTCTCTGTGCGATACCTATCAATAGACATGGCAGGGACATATAACTTCACATCTGTTTTATCACAACCATTCAGAATGGATGAATTATTGTTATGAGTTGGAGGTACCACGGCACGGCTTGTCACCTTCTTTATATTTGTGCATCCATAGAATGCCTGATTTTCCATACTACGGAAAGTGCTAGGCAGGTCAATTTCTGTCAAAGCCGTGCAACCATAAAAAGGTTCACCTTCAAAACTTGTCAGTCCTTCGGAGAAGTTTATTTCTGCGAGTTGCTTGCAATTATAGAATGCACGGTATGCAATAGTTTTTACACCTGGCAGAGAAACAGAGGTCAAACCAGATCCTCTAAAAGCTTCGTGTCCAATCTTTGTTATAGAATTAGGAATGGTTACTGACTTCAATTTGCTACAGCCACTGAAACAATAATTGCTGACTTCTGTGATAGTAGAAGGAATATCAATGCTTTGCAAACTACTGGAGTAGAAAGCATATTTTCCTATTGAGGTTACTCCTTCTGGCAAGGTGATTTGAGAAGCTCCAAGTCTTGAAAAAGCTCCGTAGCCAATAGTGTTCACTTTGGGTACACTAATGTTTTTCAGACGATAGCATTCTGCGAATGCATACTCACCAATGCTGTTTACTTCTGGCAATGACAATTCCTCAAGCAAGTTGAAGCCATAACGATTACTGCCAGTGCTACTTGCTCCATCGAACTGATTAGGAATGTTGGTTATAACAGCCCGAGACAAATCTAGTTTTGTCAGTTGCTTCATACGTTTGAACACATTCAAGTCATCAGTGTTGAGGTCACCAATAACTGTGAGTTCATTGACTTTATACCAGTTGTCGGTCTGTTGAAGAAGTAACTGAGCAAACTCTCCTGCCTTTGTCATAGTCACAGTAATTCTGAGAGGTTCTGTTCCCTCAGCATTGATAAGAACATAATTGCTCCAACCTGTATTTTCGTAGTAGGAGGCAAGGGTTTCTTCTGGTACAAGGACCTTTTCCAAATTTGAGAATTGTCCACTATTGAAAGAACTGATATAATTCTTTGTGTGCAATATTTTTACTGTCGAAGGGAGATAGCTGATATTTGTTGTGGTTACAGGAATAGTCAATGATTTTACACTCTGCGCATTATCAAAATCGCAACGATTAAAACCAACCCCATTCACAGCATAGCGATTCGATAAATAGAATACACTGTCTGGGATAATCAGTTCTGCTTGCTGAGAGATTGCACCACACAGCCAGACAGTTGAACCGAAACGCCAGAATCCGAGGATTGTGCCGTCGTCGAGAGTTGCTATCAGATTAGCGTCAACAATGCCTGATGAGGAATTAGAAACCACATCAACCGTAGTGGCATTACTTTTTTGTGGCATTGCCAAGAGCATTGCTCCTAGAATTTCTAATGCCAAAAGGAAATGTTTTTTTTTCATATAAGTAACTGTTCAAAATTAATTTTATAAATATGAATAATTCACGAATAAGTTCGTACCCACAGATGCCAAGGCCATGTTC
>OCHM01000844.1_pt1 | contig 17010 bp, 9 predicted proteins | sample 1538901 | NCBI WGS metagenome assembly OCHM01 (sample SAMN04571734, study PRJEB22368) | human gut metagenome | biome: human gut; material: stool | host: Homo sapiens | place: Luxembourg | collected 2012-11-08 | reverse complement strand
GGAAAACCATTTCAACTGGCTTCTAACTTCTCAACCATATCATCCAATCTGCCAGTCTTTAACCACTATATATGAAAAAGAATGTGCCTCGCGTGATCGCTTGCGACAATCTACATCTTCGCGCGAGTGCGCATCATTTTAAAAAGCGTTCTCCTGTCCGGTCATCTCATCAACAGATATCCCTCAGGAAAACGCTTCTCTATTATTTACGCACTGTGCAGACAGTAACAGATTTCTCTCTATCTCGCCCCTAACAGCTTATCTATCTTCCTCATATGGAAGAAGTAGACCACGAACATTGAACATCCCGTAAACAGCCAGGACGCCACATACACATTCATCAACATATCATAAGTCGTGAACATGCGGAATATCGTTGTGAGCCAGATCAGGCGAAATACGACCGTACCAAGAATCGTGATGACGGATGGCTCCAGGGACTTTCCAGTTCCTCGCAGGCAGGAACTGGCAACCTCATATGTCGCAGTTAAACCTTCCAAGGCACACACACGATCCATTCGTATGATCCCGTATGCCGCCACCGCAGCGCTCGTCGTATAGATGCTGACGAAAAAATCTTCCCACACGATAAAGATCACGCTGAGGATCTCCGTAAATCCGAATCCAAAGAGCAGGCAGAGCCAGAAGATCTTTCTGCATCTCTTCATGTTGCCCGCACCAAAATTCTGACTTGTAAATGTAACCGCCGCCTGGGCAAATGCACCTGCAATATCATATGTAAAATACTCAAAATTCAGCGCCAGGGATGAACCCGCGATGGCCGCCTCACCGAACATGTTGATCCCACTCTGGATAAACACGTTGGAAACAGAAAAGATCGCACCCTGAATTCCTGCCGGGATACCGATCGCCAGCACCTTTTTCAGCTCATTTGTATCGATCCGCATCCTGTCAAACCGGAAGCTGAACTCATCATTCCTGCGGTACAGATGGGAGATAATGAGGAATGTGCTGACCACGTTGGAGATCACCGTGGCGATGGCAACGCCCGCAACTCCCAGATGGAATCCGATCACAAGGAGCAGGTTTAAAATTACATTCAGCACGCCGGACACGATAAGGTAGCACATCGGTCTTCTCGTATCACCGTAGCTTCTGACAATGGCAGCACCAAAGTTGTACGCCACCATAAACGGAATTCCCACAAAATAGATCCTAATATATAAGAGTGCCTGATCCAGCACTGTCTCCGGCGTTCCGGATGCCACAAGGACCATTCTTGCCACCAGCATTCCGATCACGAGAAGCGCAATTCCGAGAACCGCACCGAAGGTCAGGATCGTGTGGACCATGCTGTTGATTTTACCGCGGTTCTTCTGACCAATAAGGTTCGCCAGAGCTGCATTCGGTCCCACAGAAAGTCCGACGATCAGGTTCACGAAAATTCCAACCAGTGCCACACAGCTTCCCACGGCCGCCAGCGCCTGTTCCCCCGCGAATCTTCCCACAACGGCAACGTCCGCTGAATTAAACAGCTGCTGCAAAATACTGCTGAACGCTAACGGTATCGAAAACAGGATCAGTTTTCCTGCCAGTCCTCCGTTTAACATATCCATTTCCTTTGATCTTACTGATGTTTCCAATGTTTTTTCCTCTCTTTTACTTCCATGTGCTGACCTGACCAGTAAATTTTTTCATATCCTCCACAGTATACCACACTTTTCTTATCTTGACACTTCAAAAGATCCATGCTATCATGATGGTAACCTGATACGCACGAGTGGCTCAGTGGTGGAGTATCGCCTTGCCAAGGCGAGGGTCGCGGGTTCGAATCCCGTCTCGTGCTTTTACAAAAACGAAAGAAAAGAGGTATCCTTTGGGACACCTCTTTTCTTTCGTTTACGCTCCGCGACGTCTCGTTCTCTCACACTAAATCAAAACGCACATCTTCTTTCTCCCATATAATTAAGGTAATTGAAAGCATGATGTGCGTTTTCTTTATTCTCTCTATTTAATTTCCCGGAAATCCCGCAATATTTCCAATGGCTTCCGTCGGTGCCGCTGCGGATGTTTCATCACCCTGGCCGTTTGGTGCGGCTGCCGTCGTTGCTTCTGCCGCCGGTGCAGCCGTCGTCGCTGCCTCAGTCGCTGCCGCTGTCGTCGATGCAGTCGTTGTCTCACTGTGTGTGCCCTTCGTCTCAGATCCACCGGTGGATACCGCTGTTGTCGATGTGCCGGAAGAACCGGCTGCGGTTGTCGCGGCGGCAGAGCTCTCCGGCGCGACGCTCTCGCCCGGAACGTATCCGTCCGGCATTCCGTCTACGGCTGCGGCGGACGTGGACTCAACGGCTGTCGTCTCATCCGGTGAAACCTTCACGGTTCCCGTATTTCTGCGGATCACAGCTGCATGTCCCTTGTAGGTTTTCGCGTGATCTTCTGTCTTCTCGATAACGGTTCCGTTCTTTGAAACGATCTTATAGGTAACCCAGCGGCTGCCGTTCGTCGCCGCCTTCTGTGTCACCTCAGTACCCGGATCCAGTGTCGGATCCTCCACATAAGTCGGCTCCGGCGGCGGAAGCTCATCCGTCTTCTCAGACTCCAGACTCCAGGTGATTCCATCTTCCAGAACCGGTACTCCGTAGAAGGAGACTGTCATCTTCCGGTTGCTGTAGTTCGCGCGGATACCGATGGCCGCCTTTGATGTATTGATAAACCGGAAATCCGGAATATCCCAGCTGATGGCCGCATCCTGTCCCGGAGTTACGTAGTTCGGCTCAAAGGTATGAGATCTTCGGAACGTGATCTGCATACCGGACTGAAATGCCACACGGTACATCGTGGAAGATACCTGGCAGACACCACCGCCCGGTTCCTGTACGACCTCGCCACCGCTGTACGCAGCGGCCTCCTGATAACCTTTTTCCGCAGTACGCGGACCAACGACCTTATTAAAGGAAAATTCCTCACCCGGCTGCACGATAGTTCCGTTGATAGCCTTGGCCGCGAGCTTCACGTTCGTATTTCTCTTCTCGTTGGCGGTAGTCTCCGTCGTAAACGTAGAAAGAGTCTTATACTGCTCCTTCGCGTTTGCTGCGGAAAGCTCCGGCTGGCTCTCATCGACCTCAGCCTGGATCACGGCGTCATAGTTTCCGCTTGTCGCAGCCTCCACGAGGTCCTTTATAAGCTTCTCCTGGTTCACAGCCTTGCCCGGAGCTCCGTCCGCAAACAGGAACTTATCCGTCGCAGCGTCATACTCGGAGATCGAGCCGTTCTTTGCCTTCACATCCCACTTCGCCGCCGCGTCCGCCGCTGCCTCTGCCGCAGCGGACTGCAGATCCTCGGAGTCTTCAACCGCGAAGGTATACTCCCCCTCTGCCTTTCCCGTGCAGATCCCATCTAAAAACGCGTCAAGATCGGAGTCGATCAGGTTCTCCGCGTCGATGCTCTCCCCGTTGTAGGTGATCGACACCTTCCACGGATATTCTTTTTCAATTGCGGCCTTCGCCTCACTTCGCGTCATTCCCTTTAAGGAAATTCCATTTACGCTGATATCGGATGCCTGGAATGTGGATTCCTCGATGGCACTGGACTCCGTCTCTTTTCCATGGCTCTTTCCGCCGGAAAAGATCCGGATCACGCCCGCGATCAGCACGATGCAGATCACCGCACTGCCGATCATGATCCGCCGTCTTATAATGCGCTTTCTCTTCCTGCGCTGCGCCCGGATCCATGCCGGGGAATGCTGGCGGTAATCATCCCGATATTCTCTCTGTCTGTTTGTGTTTCTCTTTTCCATATTTTTTCAACTTTCCGGAAAATTAGAATCGTTTTCCATGCTTATGTCAACATAGTTACAGGGTCCGCATCAAATGATGCCGAACCCTGATGTATACAATGTTCATCGTACACTGCTGTACGCTTCTCAGATACTCACTCATTATATCGGTCTGCCAAACCATTGTCAAGAATCCCGGAGGTCTATTTGTATCTCATATTATCCGAGGAATCCCAGATGCTCCAGCAGGATCTTGATCCCCATGAGTATCAGGATCACTCCGCCGGCCAACTCCGCCCTCGACTTATATTTCATCCCAAATACATTACCGGCCTTTACCCCGATTGCTGACAGGACAAACGTCATACAACCGATAAAGGTCACCGCCCAGACGATATTTACATGGAGAAACGCAAAGGTGACTCCCACCGCGAGGGCGTCAATACTCGTCGCAACCGCCAGCGCCAGCATGGTCTTCACATCAAAGCTCGCGCTGACCTCTTCCTCTTCGTCCTCCCTGGATTCTTTGATCATACTTGATCCAATGATCCCGAGAAGCACAAAGGCGATCCAGTGGTCGATCTGAGTGATCATGGATTCAAACTGACTTCCCAGAAGATAACCAAGGGCCGGCATCAGTGCCTGAAATCCGCCAAAATAAGCGCCGCAGAGCAGCGCATGCTTCGGTTCCATTTTCGTCACCGACAAGCCCTTACAGACAGACACCGCGAAGGCGTCCATCGACAGCCCTACTGCCAGAATAAACAATTCCAGAAGTCCCATAGATCATTTCCTCCAAATTTTATTTCTTGTTGATTTTCCCACCAGTGAGAGGCTCGCAAATGCATAAAAAAAGAGACCCTCTCTGTCTTTTCCCGACAGATAAGTCTCATCATTTAAAGTAAAACCAGGATCATTTCCAGTATGTTGGCCTTACTGCGCCAGCGGCGCCGACTACTCCCCTATTCTGGTAGTTATTCGATTCGTGATCCTAAAGAAGAATGCGGATGAAGGGATTTGAACCCCCACGGTTGCCCGCCAGCTCCTAAGGCTGGTGCGTCTGCCAGTTCCGCCACATCCGCATGATCTCCGATAGAATCTCATTATAGCGTGTTTGAAAAGAATTGTCAATTACGCTTTTGTTTAATTTTCCGCGGCATTTTCTTCTCTTCCTCATCGTAGTCATCAAGAAATTTATACGTCCAGTCTCCCTTGTGATAGCCGATGACCGTTTTTAAATTAATATTGTGGACACTGTTGAAAATGTTCATGTCGATGGTATCACAGCGCTTCCTGAGCTCCGCGATCAGCTCCTTCATCTCGTCGCGCTTCGATCCCTTTTCGCCACCGCAGGTCGCGCAGCGCTCAGTGAAGCGGCAGGCACACTGGATAAAGTGAAGGTGGTTGTAATCTCTCCATGCCTTGATATCCGCCTCGCGGACCATATACATCGGGCGGATCAGCTCCATGCCCTCGAAGTTCTTGCTGTGGAGCTTCGGCATCATTGTCTCGACTTTTCCGCTGTATAACATGCCCATGAGCGTCGTCTCGATCACATCATCGAAATGATGCCCCAATGCGATCTTATTGCAGCCAAGCTCCTTCGCGTGGGAGTAAAGGTAACCACGGCGCATTCTCGCACAGAGATAGCACGGACTCTTATCCACGTCAGCGACAATATTGAAGATATCGCTCTCAAACACGTTGATCGGGATGCCGAGAAGCTTCGCGTTGTTTAAGATGATATTCCAGTTGTCCTCGTTGTAGCCCGGATTCATCACAAGGAACACAAGGTCGAATTTTACCTTGCCGTGAAGCTGCAGCTCCTGTAAAAGCTTCGCCATCAGCATCGAGTCTTTTCCTCCGGAAATGCAGACCGCGATCTTATCGCCTTCCTTAATTAATTCGTAGTCATGGACTCCCTTTGTGAACCGTCTCCAGATGGACTTGCGGTATTTCGTGATGATGCTGCGCTCGATGGCTTTCGTCCGCTCTGTGACCTCTTCCTCGTTCATGACCATCATGGACAGGGACAGGCGCAGGAAGGAACGGTATCCGCCCTCCACGCTTCCGGCATCAAAGCCCGCATCGCTCAAAAGCTCCGCAACGTAAAGACTCTTATTTCCGGTGTGACAGAGTACCCATACCGGCTTGTCCTTCGGGATCGCCGCGAGAAGCTTTCCCACATTCACGCCCTCTTCCCAGGCTTTTCCATCGCCGATGGTGCCGGATTCCAGGTCCGCCTCTTCCGGATTCTCCAGATATTCCACCAGCTTGTCCTCCGGGATATTTAAGGCGGCGTCCATGGACCCCTTTTTGTATTCCTCCGCCGGACGGATGTCAATGATCGTCCGGTCAAAGGTTCTTCCATTGATCAGCTCAGCAGCTGTAATCGTTTTTATCATTCTTTTTCTGTTCTCCGTTTACGGCCGTCTCCGGGTGCCGGGGTGCCGTCACTGTTTCTATAGGAAGAAAATCCCTGTATTTTCAAGGAGTTTCCGATTTTATACAACGGTTGACATGATAACATAAGGAAAAAAAGCTGTCAATCTGTATCTTTGCAGTTCTTTATTTTCCCATAATGTCCTGTAACATGTATACACGGTTGAAGGGGAATGAGAAATAATATCCGTCCGCGAAGTCTTCCACCATCTTCATAACTTCCTTCGCGAGCTGGATTCCCGCTGCCTCGCCTTCCTTGCGGTTCGCTTTCTCCGGGTATCTGGCAACGATCTCGTCCGTCACGTTGACGCCTGCGATCTCATTTTTCATGAACATGGCATTTTTTCTGCTGATCAGCGGCATGATCCCGCAGAGGATTGTCGCGCCCGTCTCCTCCTTGATCCGGCGCAGTCTCGCCGCGTCCTCCTTCGTGAATACCGGCTGGGTCAGGAAGAACTCCACGCCCTCTTCCATCTTTTTCTTCACACGTCCGATCTCCACATCCAGGTTCTTTCTTCCCTGGTTGATGGCACCGCCGTAGCACAGCGGGTTCTTCGCGAAGACATCCTCGTTCATCTCCTTTGCGATCTTCATGAGACCGGTGGAGTCGGAGTTGAACACCGCCTTTACGGTCTGTCTCGCTGTGGACGGGATCGGATCTCCTGTAATAATTAAGAAGTTATGGATGTCATTGATGGCCGCTCCCAAAAACAGGGACCGCATAGCGATCGCATTCCGGTCACGGCAGCAGATATGTGGCATCACATTAAGGCCTGTAGCCTGGCGGACCTTGCTCGCCATGAGGACGGAATCGACTCTTGTCCGTCCGGACGGGGAATCCGGGAATGTGAGGACATCCACGCCCGCGTTCTTTAAGAGGTGGGCAGACTCTAAAAGCTTCTCATCATCCGCATCGAACGGCGGAGCAAGTTCTACCGCGATAAGCTTTTTCTGTTTTCGCTCTCCGTTTTCATCGTAGAGGAATCCATGTCTCTGGACATGTCCCGTCTGCTCCCCATTATCCGTCTCTGTATCCAGGACAATCTTGTTTAAGATTCCGTCCCACGAAGACAGTTCTCCGATAAATTCCGGGGTCGTTCCACAGCAGCCGCCAAGAATATCTGCGCCGAGCGCCTGAAGTTCCTTCATCTTCTCCGCAAAGTATGCCGGTGTGTTGCCAAACTGGAGCTTATTTCTTGTCAGTGTCGGATATCCCGCATTCGGGATCGCAAGCAGGAACTTATCCCCAGGACGTCCTGCCTTTTCCAGGATCTGGCGCATATGGGCCGGACCTACGCCGCAGTTTAAGCCCACCGCATCGATCTCCGGAACAGCCGCCGCATCCGCTAACAGGCGCTTCGCGCTGAGTCCCGCCGCGCTGTAGCCGAACTGGTTTACAGAGAAGGAGACCATGATAAACATCTCATATTCCGCGCAGATCTTTTTGATCGCCGGGAGAATTCCGTCGAGGTCCGCGAATGTCTCAAAATCCAGAACTGTGACACCGCACTCCGCAAAGGTCTTCGCAATCTGATAATACTCGTCCGCCGCTGCCGCCGCGTCCTCCGCCCCATTCACCGGAATCGGGCCGATATCTCCCGCAATCCAGGCATCTCTCCCGTTTACCGCGTCTCTCGCGATCTCAACCGCCGCCTGAATGTTTTTCTCAACTTCCGCAAAATCCTCCTGCAGTGTTTCTTTGTTTGACGCAAAAGTATTTGTCCTGATAAATTTCGCTCCGGCATTCAGGTATTCTTCGTGGATCTTCTTTACCTTCTCCGGCGCAGTAATATTTGCTAGCTCCGGGATATCCTGGGTCTGGTATTTTGCGGCAAAATAGGTTCCGAAGGCGCCGTCGGTGATGAGGTTGGTGGTTTTCAGATATTCGCGTAAATTCATGTTCGTCCTCCTGTGGGGTATCAGCTTTTATGGGGTAGTCTGACATTCTGACACAATTATTATATAGAAAAACCGGACCTCTGAAATTCAGAGATCCGGCAATTCATAAGAAGAGCGGGTGATGGGAATCGAACCCACGTATCCAGCTTGGAAGGCTGGTGTTCTACCATTGAACTACACCCGCGTATAAGCAATGAGAGGCAACTGATGACATCGAAAGTTTTCGTTGGGAGCTTGCTCACATAAGAAAAAATTTCTATGTCAGCAGTTATCGCCGTTGCAAACGGCGATTATGGAGCGAAGCTCCATAATACCTCGGAGTCATCCTCACCAGTACCTCAGTGCCCAAAGCTGGAATCGAACCAGCGACACGAGGATTTTCAGTCCTCTGCTCTACCAACTGAGCTATCTGGGCGCATAAATTTGGAAGCACAGAGGAAAAGTAAAAATTTAGAAAAAAAATTTCGTTGGGAGCCTGCTCACATAAGAAATTTTCTTTCTAAATTTTTGCGTTGATTTGTATTTACAAATCAACGTACATCTCGGGGACGCAGTTCCCGAGATGGGCTTTCCGCAGCTCGCCAAGAACTGCTCATTCCAATCTGGGACTTTTCATTCCCTAACTTCCTGGATCAATAATGGGCGGAGGTGGATTCGAACCACCGAAGCAAGTTGCAGCAGATTTACAGTCTGTCCCCTTTGGCCACTCGGGAATCCGCCCATATCATTCTGACAAGTCAAAATGATACCATAAATTAATTCAAAAATCAAGCAATTTTTTCATCATCCTGCCCAGAACTCCGCGCGATAAAGATCATCGCCCCATTTCCCGGAAGCTCCACTTCCATCACACCATCCACCACCGGGTATTTCAGGCTTCCCACATTGTAGCGCTTCGCGTCCGTGAGCATCACACGGACCATGGCATCTGCGGTCACCTCCGCTTCCCATACCGGGATCCGGACTCTCTGTGCATAGTCCTCGCTGTTCACCACGACGACTCCCTGCTCGTCTGCGTCAAACCTTCCGTAGGCGATCATGCCGTTCTCCGCCAACAGCGGCTTAAACGCCCCCCGCCTGAACACAGAAGTCCTGTTCCGGATCCCCGTCAGATACCGGTGGAATTCCGTGAGCTCCAGATCTTCCTTTCCCCACGGGAACGTTCTCCGGTTGTCCGGATCTGTCCAGCCGCAGACACCGGCCTCATCCCCGTAATAGATCGTCGGAGCCCCCGGCCATGTCATCTGGATCAGGGCGCCGGAGCGGAATGTTCCGTAATTGATGCCTTTTTCCGCGTTCTCAGCGTCCTCCGGCTTATAAAGCCGTCCCACCACGCGGTTCGTTCTCGTAAGGAATCTCGAGTGATCGTGGTTCGAAAGCTCATTCATCGCCGCGTATAGCGATCCCGTCTGCATCCGGCTCATATTGGAAAGCATGGAGCACATAAACGCCTGGCTGTTGTGGAGCAGGTGCTCATCCTTCCGCTCGCTGTGCTTCTCAAGGCCTGTGAGGAACCAGGAGACCGGCTCCATGAACGCATCGTAATTCATCACCGTGTCCCACTGATCCCCGGAAAGCCAGTCTGAAGCGTCCCCATAATGTTCCGCCAGGATCAGCGCGTCCGGGTTCGCCTCCTTCACCGTCTTCCGGAAATCTCTCCAGAACCGGTGGTTCATCTCCGGTGAATGCCCGAGATCCGCCGCCACGTCAAGTCTCCAGCCATCGATGGAGTACGGCGGGGAGAGCCAGCGTTTCGCGATATCAAGCACATACTGATACAGCTTCTCCGATCCCTCATAGTTCAGCTTCGGCAGTGTGTTATGTCCCCACCAGCCTTCGTAGGAATCATTGTCCGGCCATCCGTCCTGATCTCCGAACAGGAAGAAATCCCGGTACGGACTGTCCGCTGTCAGGTAAGCCCCCGGCTCATACCCGCCGTCCTTCTCATAGATCTTCTCCCGGTCCATCCATTTATTGAAGGAACCGCAGTGGTTGAACACGCCGTCCAGGATGATCCGCATCCCCCTCTTATGGACCTCCTGCACAAATCGGGCAAAAAACTCATCGCTGGCCTCCAGATTTTCCCGGTCAGAGGTGCGCACGGAATACCGCTTCGCATTCCCGTTGTCCGACGCGTCTCCCGTCACAAGCCCGCCCTCATCCTTTACGATCACGCCGTAATGCGGATCGATATGCTCGTAATCCTGACAGTCGTACTTATGGTTCGACGGAGACACGAACACCGGACTCAGGTAGAGGACCTCCACCTTCAGACTCTGAAGATAGTCTAACTTATCCCAGATCCCCTGAATATCACCGCCGTAAAACCGGTCCACATCGAGAACCGAAAGCCGATCATCCCATTTTTCCACCTTCGTCACCGGGAATCCGATGTAGACATACTCGTCCCCCAGAACATCGTTCGTCGGATCTCCGTTGTTAAACCGGTCCACGAAGATCTGGTACATCAGGGCACCCTTCGCCCATTCCGGTACATGGAATCCCGGTGTGATCACGAAAGGCGCATCCATGCCGCCGGCCTCCAGAACGCCGAGACGATTGTAATGGCAGACCTCGCTCCCCTTTACCGCCTCAAAATCATATCGCAGCGGGGTCTCTCCCACTAAAATCTCTGTCTCATAGAAATCAAATCTTCCGATGGATTCCTTTTTCTTAAGCTCCAGCCGCCTGCCCTCTTCCCGGCTTACGGCATCCCGGACCACCGCATACACATGATCCACATCCCCGGCTCCGGTCCGGAACCTGATCGTTACTTTATCCCCGCACTCCGGTTCTTCCGGAATGCGGTACTCTTTTGTCCCATCACTGAAAAGTGCCGCCTTCAACATATTTTGAATGGCCTCCCTTACTGATCTGAAACGGCTGCCCGGTCAGCACGCAGCCGTATGACTGATATCTGTTTTCATTTACTTCACTCACAAGTGTTATTATACAGGATTGCACACCTGTTTGCACGTTTTTTCTGAAAATAGAAAGACCTGAAACCAGCCGCTCTGAACTGCGGCAAAAATTTCAGGTCTTTTGTCTAAAAATGGACAGAAAGAAAGCCAGCGGGGGGAACCACTGGCCTTCTTCCGGAAAAGGTATTATGTCTCTTATGGGGTATAGCAAAAACTATATAATGTATTGGGGGGTTACGTGTAGTAATATAGCATAGGAATCCGGATAAGTGTGCACAAACATTTAAAAACATGAAAATATTTTTTGTTCATTCTGCCATTGGTCCATTTTTCTTTATGCATTTTTATCATTTCAAGCAAAAAATCGACGTTTGGCTGTATTTCTTTTGCACAAACGTCGATCTGCTTAAGTTTTTAAAGTTTTACTCAAAATGACCCGTCAAAGCATTTCTAAGTCTTTCTTTTTCTGCTGCCCAGGGAACCACCAACGCAGAAATTTATTCTGTTGCTGCAGACTTTTCCTCAGCACCTGTAAATAAACGATCAAACTCTTCCTGACCGATCTTCTCTTTCTCGATCAGCAGCGCAGAACACTTATGGAGAATGTCTTCATGCTCCAGAATGATCTGTTTCGCCTTCGCATAACACTCGTCGATGATCCGTTTTACCTCGCTGTCGATATCGGATGCAACACGCTCGCCGTAGGATCTCGTATGCGCCAGATCTCTTCCGATGAACACCTCGTCATCATCACTGCCATAGTTGATCATTCCGAGCTTCTCAGACATACCGTACTGGGTCACCATCGCCCGGGCGATCGCGGATGCCTGTTTGATATCCTGGGACGCGCCTGTGGTCACATCACCGAAGATGATCTCCTCAGCGATCCGTCCGCCAAGGGAAACCATGATGGTCTCCAGCATTTTGTTCTTCGTGTTGAACATCTCGTCCTTCTCCGGAAGCGGCATCGTGTATCCAGCCGCGCCCATGCCGGTCGGGATGATGGAGATCGTGTGGACCGGACCAACATCCGGGAGTTCATGGAACAGGATCGCGTGGCCTGTCTCATGGTAAGCCGTGATCTTCTTCTCTTTCTCGGAGATCACCTTGCTCTTCTTCTCCGCACCGATTCCGACCTTCACGAATGCCTGATCGATATCAGCCTGGAGAATATAGCGGCGGGACTGCTTTGCAGCGAGAATTGCCGCCTCATTTAAGAGGTTTTCCAGATCCGCACCGGTAAATCCGGCTGTGGTCTGTGCCACTCTTGCTAAATCTACATCGTCGCCCAGTGGCTTTTCCTTGGAGTGGACCTTTAAGATCTCCTCACGTCCGCGGATATCCGGTTTTCCGACTCCGACCTTCCGGTCAAAACGGCCCGGTCTCAAGATCGCCGGATCCAGAATATCTACACGGTTTGTTGCCGCCATAACGATAATTCCTTCATTGACGCCGAAACCATCCATCTCAACGAGGAGCTGGTTTAAGGTCTGCTCGCGCTCGTCATGTCCGCCGCCCATACCGGTACCGCGGCGTCTCGCAACGGCATCGATCTCGTCGATAAAGACGATGCACGGCGCGTTTTTCTTCGCGTCCTCGAAAAGGTCACGGACACGGGATGCGCCGACACCGACGAACATCTCTACGAAGTCCGATCCGGAGATGGAGAAGAACGGGACACCGGCCTCACCGGCAACCGCCTTCGCAAGAAGTGTTTTACCGGTTCCCGGAGGGCCCACAAGGATCACGCCCTTCGGGATCCTCGCGCCCACATCCGTATATTTCTTCGGATTCTTTAAGAAATCAACGATCTCTTCGAGCTCTTCCTTCTCCTCCTCAAGTCCTGCGACATTTGAGAAGTTCACGGAATTTGTCCGGCTCATCTTCGCGCGGCTCTTTCCAAAATTCATCATCTTGGAGTTTCCGCCGCCGCCACCGCCGAGTCTCGCGTTCATGAACATAAACATGAACATGATGACCACAGCGCTCAATGCTACCGGGATGATAACGGACATCAGGTAATTCTCCTGTGGAACATTCTCGACAATATAGTCGATAGAGTTTTCCCGGAGAAGTTTTTCTGCTTCTTTTACATCGGACACTGCGACAACTGCCCGGTCTCCGCTTTTCAGCAATATATCCAGGATTCCGGTCGGCGGCTGCTGGTTCTGATTGATGTCTACGGATTCGATGGTCTTATTCTCCACGGCCACCATGAATTCCTGGTGGGTCATCTCCTGGCTGAATAAGCTCCCCTGGCTCGTCAGGCTTGACGCGAATGTGATAAGCGCGATCACAAGCAGGACGAGACCGATTCCGCGGAACTGCTGGTTCTGTTTCAACTTGGGGTGCCTCCTTACTGCTGCTCCACAACGCCGATGAACGGAAGGTTGCGGTATTTCTGGTCATAATCGAGGCCATAGCCTACAACGAACTCATCCGGGATCGTAAAGCAGGTGTAATCAACTTTTACCTGTTTCTTTACGCGGCGCTCCGGCTTGTCAAGCAGAGTGCATAAGTGGATGGAGTTCGGATTTCTCTTGTGTAAAATATCGATAAGGTACGCAAGTGTGCGTCCGGAATCGATAATATCCTCCACGATCAGGACATTCTTTCCCTCAAGCGGCTGGTCCAGATCTTTGATGATCTTTACAACGCCGGAGGACTCTGTGCCGCTGCCGTAGCTGGACACGGACATAAAGTCCAGTGTAACCGGGACAGTCAGGCGCTTTGCAAGCTCACAGGTAAAGAATACACCGCCCTTTAAGATACAGATCAGATGAACCGCTTTTCCCTCATAGTCCTTGTTGATCTGCTCCGCGATCTCTTTGATCCGCCTGTCAACTTCTTCTTCATTTAATAATACACGAATTTTATCAGCCATGGTCTTCTCCTTTGCAATTCCAAATGCCTGCCTGTCTGCCGCCTTCCGGCTCTCCCCCACCAGGCAGGATCACCTCCGCCTCCAGGATGTGCTCAGTCTCATCTGTTATTTTATAATAATCACTGATTCGGTATCCGACTACCCATAATACATGGTCTCCATCTGCAAGGACCGGGATCCGGTCCCGCTCATTTTCCGGGATCTTTTCATCGATCATATACCTGCGGAGCTTCTTTTTTCCACCCCCGGAAAGTGTGAGATAATCCCCATTTTTCCTGTATCTTATGGATAATCCAACGTTTATTTTATCATAGTCAAACCATTTCGTATACTGGTTTTTCGGAATTTCCGGCTCTTTTTTCCGGTGGACGGCATGGAGACGGATGTGTGTTCCGCCCAGGTCCAGAATCTCATCCATATCTGTTTCCAGGTTGATTTTATTTTCAAAAACCGGTTTTCTCTCCTGCTTCTGATCTGACTCAGACATCTGTACGATCCCTAATGTCTCATATCCACGCACCGCTTTGAGACCATATGGCAGGTCTACAGTATGCCCACCACCCGGACCGGAGAGATCCATTACGGAGCGGATATGGCGTTCCGTGATATCTTTCGCTTTCCCTGCGGCGTTTAGGATCATGCGGCGGACGATGTAGGTTTTCAGGATCTCGGGCTGTGGATCGAAAATGTCTGTGTTTATTTTTGTACACATTTTCATCTCATTTTCTGCCACTTTCGAGCTCTGACCTGTCCCAGACTCTCTTCCATCTGCTTCCCCCGCATTTTTGGAATTCGGCTGTTTCCCCTCTTCTCTTCTTTTTGAACAGCTTTCTTCCAGAATTCTCTCTGCTTCCATCTCAAAATATGCGTCTGCCTGCGCCGCAAACTCCGACACCGCCAGAATATGTTCTGCTACCCGGCTGTTTATATTCTCTGTCACCCAGGGCAGAAGTTCGTTTCGGATCTTGTTCCGAGTGTAGTCATTTTCCTTATTTGTGGAGTCTTCGCACCAGGAAAGCTCCTGCTCATTCAAGTATCCCTCAATTTCTTTCCGTGAAACACATAATAACGGCCGGATAATATTCTCCCGCACCGGCCGGATCCCGGAAAGTCCGGCAAGTCCGCTTCCCCGGAACAGGTTCAAAAGCACCGTCTCCGCATCATCATCTTCATGATGTGCGACAGCGATCTTCGCGCATTGATACTTTTCCGCAGTCTCTCCCAAATGATGATATCTCAGGATCCGCCCTGCTTCTTCGCCCGATAAACCACGTTCCGCTGCATATTCTTCCACTTTCTCATGCGCCACGGTGAGCGGAATATTTAACCGCTCACAGAGTTCCATCACAAACTGCTCATCCCGGTCAGCCTCCGCTCCGCGGATCCCATGGTTCATATGAAATGCAAAGACTTTAATTCCAAGCTCCGCCGCCATCTCATGCAAAAGCAAAAGCAGGCAGACCGAGTCCGCGCCCCCCGACACTGCCGCCAGGACGCTGTCTCCCCGGTCTGTCATATGATTTTTCTTCATAAAGCTAAGAACTTTCTGCCGAAATCTGCCCGCTTTTACATCTGTTTTCACTGCTGTTTTTCCTGCCATTTTCTTCTCCGCTGTTTTTCCTGTAATGATATCTAAAATCTTTGTGCGTTTGTGATTACCTTTACCCGTATATTCCGCCCACCAGCACCGTCATATCATCCCGCGGCTCTCCCTCAAACGACAATGCAAACGTCAAGATCATCTCCGCCGTCTCCTGCACCCCCGCGTCGGGCAGACCATCCAGAAATTCCCGGAACGCTTTCTCCTTCTCCACTCCCGGCATAGCATCCAGGACTCCGTCACTGACCATAATGATCTTATCTCCGTCCCACAGCTTCCTCGATATCATCACCGGTTCCACGGGATTCAGCACTCCCGCCGGGACTGTTTCTGACTCCAGGACCTCTGCCTCGCCGCCGCCCCGCCGGTCCGGCAGTAAAAACGATGCCGCCGCCCCAAGCTTCATCATCTCCAGCACCCCCGTATAGAGGTTCACAAGTCCCAGATCCATCGTCGCCGGCCGGTCACCCATGCCATTCAGCAGGAGCACCGTGTTGATGAGCTTTAACGTAGACCGCGCCGAAAATCCCGTATCCAGAAGCTGCTCCGCCAGCTCCATGACCTGCTCGCTGTCAGCCCCAGCCGCCGGTCCGCTCCCCATTCCGTCGGAGAGACTCAACGCCACCTGCCCCGGCAGCGTGTTCCGGAACATATAATTATCACCGGAGACTTCTTCCCCCTCTTTCGGGGTCTTCGCGCATCCAAACAGGATCCGGTAGCTTCCCTTTTCGATGAGACGCACCATGGACGATTTTCTCGTGACCAGCGTCTTCCCATTCCTCGCCGGGATAAATTCCGCCCCCACAGCCTGTCCAAACAACGCCGCCATGTCCTTCACGGTCACACACCGTCCGTTTCCTGTCCGTGCCGTGAGGAATGCCTCCCGGCGTCCATCCCCATATTTCAAAACAAGCATGTCCTCCAGGGCGATCCGCCGTTTCCGAAATGCCGCCCGCACCGCCGGAACCAGCGCCTCCGTCACATCCGCCGCCTGCTCCATCTGCCCGGAGAACTCCCCCAGGATCCCCGCCATCTCCTCAAACTGCAGCATGACCGCGTCCCTGCTCTCCAGAAACCGGTTCTTCCAGGCGAGATTCATCGTGGACCGCCCAAGACTTCTATTTAATTCCCGCAGATAATCCGTTTTCTTCCGGCACCGGTCCAGGAACTCCCTGGGCATGTCCGGATATTCCAGAGCGCCCTTTTTCTCGAAAGAGCGAAGCAGATAATAGAGGAAATAGTTCTCCCCGTCCTGATCCTCCAGGCATTCCTGTTTCATGCCACAGCGGTCGCAGCTCCCGCAGACCATGGACGCCGCCGATTCCAGTGCCGCGATCCCGTCCTCCCTGGAAAGTCCGGGATCTTCGCCGGAATTTTTCATAACCTTCGCAAGCTGTCCTAATGACTCAGATATCTCCGCAAGCCGCCCCGCCGCATAGCCCCCGGTCCCGGACAGCTTTCTATGTACCTCACGATTTCCAAACACAAAAATCCCTCCTAACCTGCGTACCCTGTCACAAAGACCGTT
>OCHM01000841.1_pt1 | contig 17069 bp, 16 predicted proteins | sample 1538901 | NCBI WGS metagenome assembly OCHM01 (sample SAMN04571734, study PRJEB22368) | human gut metagenome | biome: human gut; material: stool | host: Homo sapiens | place: Luxembourg | collected 2012-11-08 | reverse complement strand
AAATAAGAGGCAAAGAATAAAAACAGAGCCGTGACACAGTTCAGTTTACACTACCCACTTCATCAAGAACTCAATTCGGTTATTTCTTCTTCGGCGACATAGGCTACCGCTATCAGCGCCCCAACGGATTCATGTTCCGTGTAGGCGTTTCGCCGTCGTTCAACTTTGGCGACAAGTACGGACTCAGCAAGACTGCTTTCTTCCCGTACATAGGCTTCGGTTGGTCGTTCTAAGCAGACCAGAACATTTTCAAACAATTTAAACAAATAAGCGTATGAAGAAACTATTGTTATGCTTGTTGGCAGGCGTAATGTCCCTTACAAGCTGCGAATCGTCTGACCCAGTAGGACTTGCCGACCCTATGAAGTGGAGCACAGTTCCGTCGGGATTGAAAAACGGCGAACTGAAAGTGGAAGCCGAAGGAGGAAGTTGCCTGTTTGCCTGCAAAAACTACAAAAGTTTTTGGATTAACAGCGTGAAGGAAGAAGGAAAATACAAGGAAAACACTTCATACAAGGAGTTCGACGGAGGCTGGTATCTCGTCAAGATAGAGGACAACGAACTAAAGGTTATAATCAATCGCAACGAAACGAACGCATCACGTTCCTTCACGGTTTGCGTGGAAGCAGGAAACGCCTTCGACGAATTCAAGTTCATACAAGATGCAGCAAAAAAACAATAATCTTGCAATATATACTATAACAGCAACAGCATCCGTCATTCAATCTCTTTTGGCGTCGATGTAACGTTTTAACGACATTATATAACAAGAGGGTGTGCATTCTACGCAAGAAACATAGAATGCACACCCTCTTGTTATTTCTCCAACCATTTCTTAAACAACGCCGCTTTTTCCTTGCTTATTACGATATTGTCATCCTCGCAGCCTTTAAGCTTCACCATTAGTTTAGAACCGAAGTAAAAGCTGATTTTCCTGATGCCATTAATGTTGGCGATATACTGTCGATTGAGACGGAAGAAACGGGCAGGGTCTAAAGCCTGCTCCAGGTCGTTCATGCTCATGGACAGCGGATAGGATGTGCCGTCGACGGCAAACGCCGTGATGCGGTTGTCGTGCATATTGATGTAGCTTATGTCGTCGACGCAGAGCATGCAAAGCTCGTCGCCTTTCGTGATTAGGAAGCGCTCGCGGTATTGGCGTGTGTCGTTAAGCACGTCGTGCAGCGGACTCACTACGGCAGACTGTTGTGCATTGCGATTAAGCCGCAGTTTGCCGATCGCGGCACGCAGCTCATCAGCGTCAATCGGCTTCATCAGATTGTCGAGTCCGTTGTTCTTTATCGCCTCCATTGCGTATTCGTCGTAAGCCGTGGTGAAGACCACGAACGACTGTGGCATTACCTTGCAGAACGCTTCAAACACGTCACCGTCGGCAAGTCGGATGTCGGAAAAGATAAGGTCATAGTCGTTGTTGGCAGCAAGCTCCTCTGCAACCTCCGCCACACTTTTCAGCGGTCCATGCACGTCTATCGTGTCGTCAATATCCATAATGAGCCTTTTCAGACGTCTTGCGCTGAAATGGTCATCTTCTATAATCAAAACCTTTTGCATCGTTCTTCTATTGTTTTCGTTTTATGATTGGCAGTCGCACCTCAAATGAATCTTTATGGGCTATGAACTCCGGTTCTGCTTCGCCCTCCAGTCGATAGCGTTGCTTCAAGTTGCTAATGCCTATACCGTAAGACTCTACACTTTGGTCGTTGTTGTGGTTGGCGTATATGCGGTTGTTCTTTATGACGAGCATGTCGCCCTGGCGACCAAGAGACACATGAAGCTCGATGCCGCTCTGCGGGCAGTTATGCTTCACGGCATTCTCGATGATAAGCTGCAGACTCAGCGAGAGGATGCATTCGTCGCGGTCGCCGTGCAAATCGTCGGCATGCAGGACGATGGCGTTGTCGTAGCGCATGTTGAGCAGGCCGATGTACGACTTGATGAAGTCGATGCCGTCGGCAAGGGTTATATACTCCTTGTCGATATGCTGAAGTATGTAGCGATAGATATGTGAGAGTTTCACGACATAGTTCTCAGCCATCTTCGGGTCCTCCCCTATCATTCCGGCAAGCGAGCTAAGACTGTTGAACACGAAATGCGGGTCTAATTGCATCATTAAGTATCGCTTCTGTAAGGCGAGGTTCTCCTTGCCTTTCAGAACAATCATGTTGGAAAAGTGCATCGAAAGGTGGATGAGTGCTACAAGACTCGCTATCAGTCCGAATAGAAAAGACGTTCCCCATATATCCTGCATCATAAGCTTAGGTGCTACAAGGCTCAGCAGCAGTTCGCAGCCACCAGCAATAAGCAGATTGAAGCCCAACACCACCAGTCCGTTCTGCACGAACACACGGTGGGTCTGCCCTTCGCGCCAAAAGCGCCGTTGTCTGAACAGCCATCGGTTGAGATACAAGCTCGAAAGCGAGAACAAACCGCAGAGTGCAAAGTCGACAAGCAATTCAGGATACAGTCCGTTTACCGACTGTAGGAAGTCGGGCAGGTCTACCAATATCCAGATGATATCGTACAGGAAGAAGAAGATAAGCGAGTAGACAAGCCACTCAAGAAAAGAGTTCTTGGATCTATGCATAACGAGAAAACTCTGAATTATAGTGTTTTTATTGATACCGGTATCACTTTCTGCCCCCCAAACGCAGCATTTTTCTATCCGCAGTCGTGCTGGCAAATCATCCGCATCAGCTCCTCGTTGGTGCGGTTGTCTACAGCTGCGCTCTTCAGTTCGGAGAGATAGTCGAGAGAGGCGGAGCACTCGCCCGTGATGTCTACGCCGACCACCCGCTCGTGAGCATAGATGATGCGCAGCACCGCCTGCAGCTGCAAGAGAGTCATATCGCCGTTGCTCCAGTCGGTAACGGCATCCTGCTTTCTGAGCACATCCTTGTCGATGGAGATATACACCGGCTCGTGAATCAGACAGCCAGCCTTGGAAGGCCACGCACGATGGTGGTCGATCTCCGCCTGACTGTAGAACACGACCTTCTCCCTAAGCGCGTCGGGAATCTGCGCTATCAGTTCGTCGGACGCACCGACGACGATGATGTTGCGCACGAACGGGTTGTTACGAAGCACGTCCGACACCCATCCGCCGCAAGACACGACACCCTTCCCACTGCGGCTGCTGCATATCAGGATGGTGGTCGAACACTATCAACGAGAACGGCTCGCAGAGACGCGACACCCAATACTCCGTGAGATAATGGAAGTCGCCCGAATCGATGAAGTACAGTGCCTTGACAGGGTAAGGTGCCAATCGGCGGCGCAGCTCCGCCCTCGCCTCCTCGTCGCAATAGCAGTCAACGCCACTGATGTCGTGGCAGTCGACGTGCGTGATGCACGGGCTCGAAGCAAACGCCTCGTAGTCATACACACCCGTAAAGTTGAGAAGTATTATCGGCTGTTTTGTTATCATAGTTGCGAAGGTTGATATTTTTATTGATATATGGTGCTTGATGTCGTGAAAAACGAGATACCCTAATATGATTCGTACTTCACTCGCACCGCCTTCGGCATTTTGCTGACGATAAGCCTGTACGACTCGGTTATCAACGCTGTGACGAGGTCGGTGTCAAGACGCTCGTAATATACGTCGCTCCAGTGTTTCTTGTTCCAATGGAAAGCGGGAGTGACGGCGTCGTAACGGTCGCGGAGCTCCTCGTTGCGGTCGGGCAGCAGCTTGCAGGCGAAGCGCGACGTGCTGCCGCACACGTCGCACTTGCCGTCGCCAAGCCAAAGACACAGGAATATCTTGCCCTCTATGCGGAAGGTGATGTTGTCGTCGCCGAACGGCTGGTCTTCAGTCACGCCATGCAGCGACAACGTAAAGTCTCTAACTTGCTCAATGTTCATACAAACCGATTACTTTCTATATTTCTTCTCCTTACCGTTGAAGCTCTTCACCTTCATGCCGAGCTGATCGGGAAGGATAGCGTTGAGGAAGATGCCGACGAGAGCTGCGAGAGCCAGACCAGAGAAGGCTACCGAACCGATCTTAACGCCACCATCCGTACCATACTGTACGCCGATAGACACAACCATGATGAGCGCAGCTACGAACACGTTGCGCGACGACGAGAAGTCGACAGATGTCTCGACGAGGTTGCGCACACCTACTGCCGAAATCATACCGTAGAGAATGAGGCTCACGCCGCCGATTGTAGCGGCTGGCATCAGACCGATGAGGCAGGCGAACTTAGGGCTGAAGCTGAGCACGATGGCGAAGCAGGCTGCAAGGCGGATGACAGCCGGGTCGAACACCTTGGTAAGGTTGAGCACACCGGTGTTCTCGCCGTATGTAGTGTTGGCAGGAGCGCCGAACACAGAGGCGAGGAACGTAGCAAGACCATCGCCGCAGAGCGTGCGGTGCAAGCCCGGCTCCTTGATGAAGTTCTTGCCCACAGTGCTTTGGATGGCACACATATCACCGATATGCTCCATGATTGTGGCGAAGGCGATAGGGAAAATGGCGATGATTGATGTCACAATGAGGTCGAAGTTGGGGTCTTTCATTACAGAGATAGCCGTGCGGTCCATGTCAATAGGCAGACCAATCCACGCAGCCTCATCAAGTTTCGAGAAGTCGACCTCGCCTAACGCTGCAGCCAGGATATACGATCCGACAACGCCGAGCAGGATAGGCACAATCTTGATGATGCCCTTGCCCCAAATAGACGTGCCGATGACGATAGCAATGGCTGTAACGGCAAGCAACCAGTTCTGCTGGCAGTTGCCGATTGCCGAGCCGGAGAGCGTAAGGCCGATAGCGATGACCATCGGACCGGTAACTACGGGCGGGAAGAAGCGCATCACCTTCTCCGTGCCGAACATCTTCAGCAGGAACGCCATCACGAAATAGAGCAACGACGCAGCAGCAACGCCAATGCAGGCGTAGTTGAGCGCTACCTCGTCGGTTAAGCCCTGCGCCACACACAACTGCTTTACGGATGCGTAGCCTCCAAGGAATGCGAAGCTGGAACCGAGGAATGCGGGCACTTGCAGTTTGGAAACAAGATGGAAGATAAGCGTGCCGATACCAGCGAAGAGCAACGTGGCACTAACATCAAGCCCTGTGATGAGCGGAACGAGAATTGTGGCTCCGAACATGGCAAACAGATGTTGGATACCGAGAACTACAAATTTGGGCTTGCCCAGTTGGCGGGCATCGTAAATGCCCTGGTTGTCTGTGTTCATACTATTTGTTTGTTTTTAGTTGTTTTTACTTCCAGTAGTCAGGATTATTAACTATTACACATTATTTATATATCATAACGTTTATAAATAATTTTTATTGCATTACTAAAAAAACAAATCACTATCTTTGTCAGATATAAACAAAACTATCTACTCTGACGGCACGCATGTCTGCATGGAATGCGGAATGAGATGGGGCGGCAGATAAACTGACAATGGACAAACTGACAAAAGAGCAACGCCACCGTTGCATGGCATCGATACGAGGAAAGGGCACCAAGCCGGAGATTACGGTGAGGAAGTTCCTGTTCAGCCGAGGGTTCCGCTATCGGCTCAACCACCCACGTCTGCCCGGCAGACCGGACCTCGTGCTGCGCAAGTACCGGTCGGTGATATTCGTGAACGGATGCTTCTGGCACGGGCATGAGGGCTGCAAATACTATGTGCTACCGAAGTCTAACGCCGAGTTCTGGCAAGCGAAGATAGAGCGCAACCATGCACGCGATATAGAGGAGCAGCGCAAACTCGCCCAGATGGGCTGGCATTGCATCACGGTGTGGGAGTGTCAGCTGAAGCCTGCTGTCAGAGAGAAAACACTCGAGTCATTGGCGTTCACGCTCAACAGCATTTTCCTAAAAGACCATAACGTCAAGCGCTATGCGCTGCCCGAAGAAGAACACGCTATGGCGGCGGAGCCGTATTTCTCTAACGAATAATCAACCAAATACACACTTTTTTATAACGAAAAAGAGACAATCTGCAAGAGCTTTTAGGGATAATATCCACTAAAGCTACTTACAGATTGTCTCACTACTAACCGGATTGCTTAACGCAACTAAAACTACATTTATTCAGAATATTTCATTCAATCTTCAAAGTCTTCGTCATCCCAAAGACCGCCGCTACCAGTTTGTCCGTCATCATTTTCCTCATCAAAGAGTGAATAGTCACGTTTTGGGGCAAGCCCACCTGATATCTGTCCACCTTCAGGACCGCTTCCACTAAGAAGATACTCGATTCTAACTTTATACACCTTGACTTCAGGTTTTATATAGTTTTTCATTCTTCCTTAGTTTTTATTTGATGAATTTCTTTCCATTATGGATATACACTCCTTTGACAGGACGTGACACCTTTACTCCCTGAAGGGTATAGAACGATGCGTCGCCGTCTGTACTATTCGGCTTGACTTCTGTTACAGTAGTAGTGCTTCCGCCATCATCTTCGTCATCGAAGACAATAGCCATCTTGGCAAGCGACTTATTGTTCGGGTCGTCCGTCTCATTTCCGAGGAACTGTCCGTTAAAATCGATATACCCGAACTTCGCTCCTACCCCACCGTCTACATCAGTATTTGCCGGAATACTCAGATAAGCCTTGTTGGCACCGCTTCTGCCATTCTGCGTAAGGCGGAAGAAACCGATATAGTCGTCTCCGGTCTTATTCTCCTTGTAATAGTTTGTGGAATGGAAGTTTGCAAGGCCGAAGAAGCGGTGGAGTATTTTTCCATTACCATCGGTATCAGCATTTCCAAGTTTGTCGATAGCCGTGACTGTCGGCTTGAGATAGTTGTTCCATTCTTGACCGGCATAATCGTCCTTTGTCCACACTGCCGTGTAATTATCACCTTCTACCAGCATATCTGCCGGTGCTTCCCTCAAGGAGTAATTCAGTTTGTCACCGTCTTTGAAGGTTCCCTCCGCAGGTTGTTTTCCTACGAGTACCACTCCCATATTTGCCGGAATATACTTGAGCTGACGAAGATAAATCGTGCCCGGTGATTGTGGGTCTTTTGCATTCCCCGGTTTTCCGTAGCTATATGCCTCATACACTTTCACGTTGTCGTCGACAGGTGCCATTGCCACATTGTTGCTGTATGTACGGATAAATTTTCCAACGCAACGTGTGAAAGGAATCTTGATGACTTTTGTTTCTGATATGGTATAGCGGGAGATGTCTTTACCATCCTTGTCGAGCTCTGGGTAGAACCTTATCGTCCATATTCCTGCGGGACGGTTCCAGAGGATATCCTTCTTATTAGGAGTTGTGCTTCCGAAGCCCTCCTCTTTCTCTCTCGCCGTTGTACGGAACTGCACGTCGTTTGCATCGTCAGCCATACATGAGTGGTTGCCATCATCGGCGGCATCATAAGTAGGTCTTGCAAATCCGGTATTGTTTGTAATATTGCCGTCCGTCTCGCCCCAGTTCTGGTCTGCGTCATGGTTGGCAACAAACCTGAAATGCGATTTGGCGTATTTTGCGTCTACAGTAGATATCGTCAGCGAGAAGCAACGCTCGTTGTCATCATACTTCATGTCTCCTGCGGTAGAAGTGTACTTCCATTTGCCCGTTACTGCATCATAAGTTTCTTCCACGGCATCGCCTATCATAGACATGGTTTTTATCAGGACGTCAGCATCGGCAGCATTGCCGCTGATTACATGTATACTGCCCGACAGGCCGTAACTGCCGTCTTGCATTGACAAATCGTTGTTTCCTTGGTTAGGATTATACTTTATTCTCTTTATACCGTGCAGATTAAGGGTGAAAGGTTTCTGGTTAGCCCATACCTTGTCACGATACTCGTTGGTAGAATTGTAGTCAACACCTCCGTTGCCGAGGAAGAAGAGTTTATCGTGAGTTCCGGAATTATTGTGTACGCTCACTGTTTCATGAATATCTGGCGTTGCCGTTATAGCCTGAGCAAGTATCCCTGTAGTGGATACGTCATTCACAATATAATCGATTGCCCAATAGCTGTTGGAACCATCAAAATAGAGCGGAGTTTCCATATTGTCACTGAATGGTCCCTTGCCACCTATACGAGTGTCATAGAGCGGCTGCGCCGTAGCCCCTTCCATGTTGTCAATAAAATAAGTCACACGTGTATTGGCATCATGCTTCACCTGCCAGTCGGAGGGGTTTCCGTCTTTGTCAAGCGTAAAGCTGAAGGTATACATGCCATCGTCGTCTGTCACTCCGTCATTGCGGGTCACGAGATTCCAGTAGTTGTTGCCCTCTGCCATTGTCGCAGAACCGAGAAGTGTCTTTGCCCCTGTTGTTCCACAAATAGTTCCCACAGTTCCGTTTGTTGACGGCAATGCGCTGGTATTATCCTTTGCACCATGCAGGTTGAATACCTCGCCCGGTCCGTAAACCATCTTATTGTCATACTCGTCAACAGCAAGAATCTGTGCATGTGCCGTGAGGCATGCCGGGATGCTGAACGCATAGCTCTTGTCTTTTTGCTGTTCGAATTTGAAATACACATGGTTTTTATAGTCTATCGTTGCGCCGTCGCCTCCCGGATTATATTCTCCACCTTTATTATATTGCGAGAAGAAATTGCCCACGAGATAGTAACCCGGTTCGACATCTGTTGCAGACTGTGCAACAGGCTCACCGCTTTCTCCTGCGGAAAGAGTGTTCTGAGCAAGCTGATGGTTGCTTGGCACTTCATACTTACCAACGCTACCATTGATTGTTTCGGCTGTAAGCAGATATACATCTGCTGCCTTCATCTCCAACATTGTCCCAAGCATCAACATAAGGACAAATAGGCTTTTAGTTAACTTTTTCACCTTTTCAGTATTATTATGTTATTTATAAATATGCTACGTTTTATGTTAAAATTACGCTAAAATCTGCTGAATAGCTTAGAATGAGCGATTTATGAGTGTTTCACCTCAATGGAGGTAATGATTTAGCAACGGTTCTAATTTCTGCAATCTGCATACGTTTGCTTACCTAACAACTCTTATTAACTGCAAAATTACAACAATAACACGAAACCGCAAGGGATTTTTGCAACTTTTTACAGTTAAATTTCTGTAATTATATAATGTGGCATAATCGTAATCACAGAAAAAGATGTATTTTTGTAGGCAAGAATCATATAAAAACAAGACCCGATAGCTTGACGAATCAGAGGCTACCGGGAATCAACGCTACAAAGATAGTGTTTTTTCTTGTTACAACCAAGTAAATGGACGATTTTTTATGGAATATTTAGAATTTGAGCGAATCTTGTCTGCCAAACGAATGCAGAGATATAAGGATGCTGCGAATGGTGACACTCGCAAGGCTATGGCTTTGTATCGCTACAACTTACGTTTGTCGCAGGAGATGTTTACGATAGTTAGCTGCTTTGAAGTGGCATTGCGTAATGCGATTGATAGTCTTTTGGTGCCGACCTTGGGAGAGAATTGGCTGAAAGATTCTGTTCAAGACAATGGAATATTCTCCAATGGACGCATGAACGAGACAAGGAAAATCATAGAAAAGGCATACAACCGATTGAATAGACAAGGCATATACTCTCATTCCAAACTGATTGCAGAAATGGAATTTGGTGTTTGGAAATATATGTATTCCTCACTACAATATCGTGTGACAGGACAATGTCTGCTAAGGGCATTCCCTAACAAACCTCGTTCGTCAGCTGCGATTCAATACAACAACACATACATATTCAATGAACTAGACAAGGTGAACAGTTTGAGAAACAGAATTGCACACCATGAACCTATCTGTTTCAGACTTCATGCATCGGAAATTGACACAAGTTACATCGTCAATGAATACCAGAAAATTCAGACTTTATTCTCTTGGATGGGAATAGATTCTCGCTCAATGTTGTATGGGCTCGACCATGTGCAGAGTGTCTGTTCCAAAATCAATGCCTTAAAATAATTCATATTTACATTCTTTAACCAAATTTCGTGCAGTCATCAAGCCATTGGTGTATCTATATCAAAATAGATAGTACGAAACAATTCGCTCATGGCTTCAAATATAACAACATTAGTAGAAAAAGCAAAACTAGGTGACGCTGACGCTTTCAGCACATTATACCAGATGTATTATCCTAAGATGAAAGGGATATGCATCAATATTCTTAGAGAGGACAAGGCTGTCGTTGATGACCTTGTCCAAGATGCTTTTGTACTTGCGTTTGTTTCGTTGAAAGACTTGAAAAATACTCATAGGTTTAGTCAATGGCTTACAAGTATCACCACTAACCTTGTCTTGAAATATCAGGAGAAAGGTAAGAAGTACAATTTCATTTCCTTGTCTGAAATAGAGGAAGATTTTAGTATCGTGTTGGAAAATGACAGTGCTTCCCAGCAATCAATTCAGTATGAGGAAATCATGTCGGCAATAGACAATTTGCCAGAAGGGTATAAGAAAATATTCAATATGTCCGTATTGGATGGCTTATCACATCGAGAAATCGGAGAATTGCTTGATATTGCCCCACATAGTTCTTCCTCACAATTGGCAAGGGCAAAGGCAATGTTGCGAAATACATTGTTTCCAAGGGCTATGCTTCTCATCGCATTGGCGTTGATAGTCATTCCTGTATATAGATATTTTACAGCAAAGAAGAAACTCGTTTCTAAAAATGATGTGAATATAGTTAGAACCCGAAAGCCAAGTAAAGGCATTACGTCTATGCAAAAGAAACCTAATGTTTCTGTTAGTAGTGCGCAAAATGCTGTTTTATGCTCTAATTATCTAAGTGTTCAACATGGAAAGAACACTGTAATAACTGTTAGTGATTCTATTAAGGCTGGTCAAAATGTTATTGTCGAAATATCCGATTCTTTGCAGGAGAGCCAACATTTTTTGGCAGATAACAAGCGAGATAGTATCATCATAAAAGATTCTGTCTATACACCTATTCCAAATGAGGAAAAATGGATTGCAGGTGATACAAGGACGCACAAGAAAAGTAAATGGCAATTGCTTGCAGCAGGTTCTTTGGGTACTACTCTTGCACAAAACGTCTATAAGATTATAGCAGGCAGCGGTGATGATATAACGAGTGAACAACCATCAGAAAAGAGCTTTACGACATGGGAAGAGTATGCGGAATATCTACATCGCTTAACTCCAACAGACCATACGGCTGAAAATGTTGCCATGATGGATATTGCCGATAACAACAAGGGTAAAATTGAAGAGGCAGAACATCATGACAAACCTATAACATTAGGATTGGCTGTGAACAAGAATATTGGAAAGCATTGGAGTTTGGAAACAGGACTCCAATACTCTTACTTGAAATCATACTTCACCTTAGGTACAGGCGATTACCGTGTTGACAAGGAACAAAAGTTACATTACATCGGTATTCCTGTCAAGCTCTCATACCAATTCATGAGGTACAAGAGGCTGTCAGCTTATGGTTCAGCAGGAGCAAGCATTCAGATACCATTATATGGAAAGACTTATGCAGATTATATAGTAGGAGGAAAGTCTGGCTATACAACGGATTGGAAGACAACATCTTCAATGCAGTGGACTGTTAACACAAACATTGGAATACAATATCAATTTGCACCAAAGCTGACTTTATTTGTTGAGCCTACGCTGAATTGGTATATTCCGAATGGAAGTGCTGTCAAGAATGCTTGGACAGAACGTCCATTTACCTTGACTGTGCCTTTCGGCATTAGGTTCTCTTGGTAAAAAAGTCTCATTTTGCGTGCAGTCTTTATGAACTTTCTGTATCTATATTTACAGAAAGTTCAAAAAATAAGATACATGCAAAAAAGACATACAGACAGGAAGATGTATTTCCGTGACTTGGAGATAACATCTAAGGAGTTTTACATCAGTTACTTGTCAGATTTCACGGAACTGACATCAAAGAGTAGAATCTTGGAGGTTGGCTGTGGCGAAGGAGGAAACTTAGTTCCCTTTGCACAGTTGGGCTGCAAGGTGACAGGCATAGATGTTGCGGAATGCAGAATCAAAGATGCTAAGGCATACTTTTCTGAAATCTGTAATCATGCAACATTTGTATGCTGTGATTTCATGCAATATCCTGTTCCATGTAATGAAGAGGATAAATATGATGTAATACTATTGCATGATGTGATAGAACACGTTCCGACAAAAGAACTTTTTCTTGTACACCTAAGAAAATTTCTGAAAACAAAAGGTGTGCTGTTTGTCGGATTTCCAGCATGGCAGATGCCTTTTGGGGGACATCAACAGATTTGCAGAAGCAAACTTTGCTCCCATCTTCCATTCATTCACTTGTTGTCAAACCCTTTATACAAGTTGTTGCTAAAAACATGCAATGAAGAGAAAGGAACAATAAATGAACTTATGAGCATAAAAGATTGCCGAACAAGTATAGAGTTGTTTGAAAGACTCATACACCAATGTGGCTTTTCGGTAACTGACCAAAAACTTTGGTTCATCAATCCTCATTACAAGCAGAAGTTCCATCTTACCCCACGGCTCTTGCCTCATTGGGTCTGGAGAGTGAAGTATATCAGAAATTTCTTCACCACTTCATGCTGGTATGTATTAAGCATCGGTAATAAAGAGAAATTTTAAAGGAAAGTTATATCGTAAAACTTGATAATCCATGAGGGCGCTAAGCGTACCCTCATAGATTTTTATAATCTTAGACTTTTACGTTGTGAAAACAAATGTAACTTTAGGTTATTCCATTGCTCTTTGAACCATTCAACAATAGGCTGTCTATTGACATATAAAAACAATTGGTTAGGCTTGGTAGAATCAGCGAACACCTTGATTTCTGCATTCTCCACTTTGAACTTTCTTCTGTGTTCCTCGGAATAGAGTGAACCGCTAAAGTTGAGTGCCTTTCCGGTCAGAAGCACTCCGATTTGCTCGATGGAGAAGCCAATCTTCCTGCACAGGTCTTCCATTTGCAAGCGTGCATCCAACATAGGGAACCAACGCTTGGCTTTGCGGATGATGTCGTTGAGTAAAGAAACCTCTACTGTGTGCTTGCTCTCTAAATTCGCAACCTCCGATTGGTGCTTCTGCCGCATCTCGCCAAGCTGTTTACTGTGGCTGTCCTCCATTCGCTGCACCTTCTCATGGAGTTCGTCTATGTATTGCTCTCGGTCTGTTACAAGCTCACACAACTTTCGGTTGTGTTGTTCCACCTCCTTCAATTTTCCACTGCCCAAAAGAGAACCAATCTTTGAAACAAGGGCGGTCTTGGCTTCCATCTTAGCAGCCTGTAGCTTCTCCGTGCTGATTTCACTCTTGGTTTGTTGTAGAAGTTGTTGTGCTTCCTCTACATCGGATTGCAATAGTTTCATGCAGTTTTGAAGTCTCTCCGTCTCTCGCTTGATGTTGCGGTAATACTGTGCCGTGGTGGTATGCCTCGCATCCGATCCACGGATACCTCTCATCAAGCCATACTTGTTCATGGCTTCAGCATAACTGTCGTGATAGCCAATCATCTTGTCTCGGTTGAGTACATCATCGGCACACAACCTCACGGCATTGGCTTTCTTGCGGTATGTCCGCTTGCCCTCGTCCGTAGTCTTACTCCTCGCCTTTCTTCGCTCGCCTGTCACTATCGGAACGATTGAGGCATGGAGGTGTGGCGTGTGCTCGTCCATGTGGAGAACCACCGAAACGACATTCTCCTTGCCGAATGTGTCCTGCAACCACTTCAAGCTGTCGTTGCACCAATCGTCAAGCTGACCATTGGCTGCGATGTTCATCATGTCCTCGTGCGTTCCAGACAGCACGGTTCTAATCACCCTCACCTGGTCATTGGTTATCTTGCGCTTGATGCCTGCCGTCTTGATGCGGTGGGCGATGGCTTCGTCACGACCATACACACCGCTCGGCATCTTGACAAGCTCACGGTTGAGGTGAGTTCTTGTTGGGTCGGCGTTGTCGGGTATCACCTTGCGCTCTATGTGGTCTGACTCCCTTGCGTCAGAGCTGCCCTTTGCCTTCTTGAAATCCAAACTGAAATGTCCCATAATAAACTTGTTTTTGAGTTGTACAATTCCGCTTGCCGCATTGCGCCCTGCGCATGGCTCACGGGGTTTCAAAAGGGGATGCCCCTTTGCTCAAATGGGTGTTTTTAGCGGTGGTGTGCCACTGCGTCAAGAAAACGCCCTATTGAGTTATGGCTTTTCCGTTCAAAATAGCCATTGGAGCAGGAACCACCTACATGCCCAAGGCTGCGCCTCTCTTACGAGGTGGAACAGTCCGCTTAACAGGCTGTACTTGGTGTACTGACTGTTTGGATTTCACTCCGCACAGATAGTCGTTCAAGTCGTTGTACTCACTGTACAAGTGGGATGCGTCCCTCACACGGTAGCCGAGGGCGTTCTCGATGGCAAGCGTAGCCTTACGTCCTGCGTCATCGTTGTCGAGCAGACAACTGATGCGCTCGTAGCCGTAGAGTGCGTCAACAGCCTTGTCCACATTGCTTGTGGAGTTGAGTACCACATAGTCCTGCGCTTCCAATGATGGACAAGACGGAAACTTCCACAAGCGCAGCGAGAGAAAGGAGAGGTAGTCCATCATACCCTCGAACACATAGCAAGCGTATCTTGGCTCGCCTTGCTGTCGGATATGTGTGATGTCCTTGGGGGACATGCAACCCTTGAAGAATCGGTTACGCACCTCGTAACCGCCCGACTTGTTCTTGAAGCCGATGGCGAAGTAGTTCTTGCCATTATGCGAGAAGTGGAGTTCCACACATTCCTTTCGGGCGATGCACAGGTCAATATTCCGCTCGCTCAGATAGCGTAGGAGTGCAGGGTGGTTGAGTTCCCTAACCTCCAATCTCTCAAAACTCGGCTCGGAAGCTTGCTGAGGGAAAGAAAAGTCGGTCGGGCGTACATGGGGTGCTTGCTTCTCCATCTTGTCCAAGAGATATGGCAAGCTGTCTGATGCGTAGAGGTATGACGCAAGGGTGATGATGTTGCCGCCCTTGCCCATTCCGAAATCGAACCAACTGTTCATCATGGTGTTCACCTTGAAAGATGCCTCGCTCTCATTTCTCAGCGGTGACTTGTACCAAAGGTTTGCGCCCTGCTGCTTGACAGGGCGGTGTCCCAAACTTTGCAGGTAGTCTGCAATCTTGATTTGCTTTGCTTCTTGAATGTTCATGTTTTACTGTGGATTAAGTGGTGTATGTATTTCTGATGAATTGTTGAGAATGGCATGTATTGGTATGATAGTCAAATACTTATCTTCTCAACAAACTCTCAACAAATGGTTCTTTTCAACAAAATCACTGGGCAAAAGAGAAAGACAGGCATTAGCTGTCATGTTTTCTCTTTTCAACAGTCTCTTTCTTTTGTTGAGAGATTTGTTGAGAAAATGTTGAACCGTAATTGCTTGATATTCAATACTTCTTTCATTATATTCAACAATTCAACAAAATTATATGCTATTTAGCTTGTCCCTCGTTACGGTGTAGAACCTGCCCACACGTTTTGTTGGCGAGTAGTGACCGCAGCTGTTATAGTTGTACTCGTATGAGATGTAGGTGAGGGCGTTCTCGGAAGGTTGCAGCTTCCAACAGTCCTGCACTATCTTTCGCACAAGGTGCTTCTCCGCTTTCACATGGTTGCATTGCAACAAGGCGATTGCGTCATTGAGGCAGAACTGCAAGCTGTCTGTTTGGGTGTTCTCCATAATTTCAAGGAACAGCTCCGACATTTCCACCTCAAGCCTGTTGCGGTTGCAGCGTATGATTCTTCTCAGTGCATCAGTAGCTATCTGTTCGGGAGCGAACCACATTCGGCTCTTGTGTTCGGTGGACAGCGTTCTGCCTTGCAGCTGGAACAGAAAAGCAGGTATCTCAGCCTTTAGTTTCTCCAAGAAGTTGGTATCATCCGCTTGCAATGATGAAATCTTCCTCACCCAATATCGGGTCTCTCCCTCGTCAATGATGACAGGCAAGGACTCGTTGTTGGAACATAGCACGAACTTGGCAAAGAAAGAAATCTCATTTCTGTCCTTGCCCTTGGCTTCCACCTTATACGAGAGTGTGGTGCTGAGGTTCTTCAACCGCTCGGAATCCTCCCTGCGGCTGAGCAACACCTCGTCCACGACAATGAGCAGCTTGCCAGCCCAATCGGAGTTGAACTGACTGCGGAAGTCCTCGTTGGTGTTGAATGTTACGTTGTCTTGAAACAACGCTTTCAGAAAGTTCAAGAATGTGGTCTTGCCAGTGTTTCTTTCCTCTGATACAAGCAACAGAATGGGTAACTTTTGCACAGGTTTGAGATAGAGTAGTTGCAGGTAGTCCATGCCAAGCTCGTATTGCTCACCAAAGATGTGACTTACCAACTTCTTGATGTTCGGAAAGTCCCCTTGCATTGGCTTGTGACTTATCGGCTCGTATAGATTGAGGAAACCATCTATCACCGTGCGATGGTTCACATGTTCTGGAACGGTACAGAAGCCGTCATACTTGTGAACGTACTTGATGAACTCCTTGCCGTAGTCCTGACGCAAGGTTTCCATGTTCCAAGGAATGCGCTTTCTTACCTTTCCACCACTGATGTTAGGTTGGTCAACCACCTTGTACAAGGTAGTGCCAACACGGATGAACACCTCGTTTGGCGGAGGTGCTGCCTGTGGCTGTTTTCTTTCCACAGCTACAGGTTGTTTGTTGTCGTTTGTCTTGCTCATAATCTAACCTTTGTGAGTTGATAAAATTAAAGTTGCAAAGGTAAGGGTGGAAAATCAAAACGCAAAACACAAACTTGCGCAGAATGGAGAAGTTTGCACCGGCAATGTTAAAAGATTGGAAATCAAGGTGCTTGATGTAGGCTTTCGGGATAAAATAAAACGAAAAAATCCCAAAGAAAGGCTTCCTTGTAAACCTTTCCTCGGGATGAACAAAAAGTAATTTTACATTATACTTTTACTTGTCTGGTTCTAATTCTTCTACTGCATAAATGGCATGTAGTTCAACTTTCTTAATCTTAGGATATGCCGTTTTATAATAATCTGTCACATCTTTGACTATACTTTCTTGGTCATAGTAAAATGTAGCCAAAACGACTTCCGTATAATTACCAATAGGTAAT
>OCHM01000827.1_pt1 | contig 17230 bp, 15 predicted proteins | sample 1538901 | NCBI WGS metagenome assembly OCHM01 (sample SAMN04571734, study PRJEB22368) | human gut metagenome | biome: human gut; material: stool | host: Homo sapiens | place: Luxembourg | collected 2012-11-08 | reverse complement strand
TTCCACTGATATAGTTGCTTGATAAATTTTGTTCAACTTGCACTTGCAATCTACCAATTTTTTGTTGTATATTTTTTTATGATTTGTGTCTAAAATTTGTTGACTAGTGCATGGTATATTAGATATAGAAAAGACAAAAAGTTTTAGAAAGCCACTTCTTACCCCGCAAAGTGTAGGAGTGGTTTTCTTTTTGTTGCGCACAATTCAAAACTTGCAAAGCTATGGATTCTGTGGTATATTAGATATAGAAAAGACAACCGCCCACAGAGGTGGGTTGCCTAGTAGGTTAAGAAAAATCCGCTCCGTACTCGTCAAAGTCTTGGGGCGGTTTTTCTATGTCCGTAACTTTTTTACTTTTTGTTCTTAAAAATGAACGTAAGTAATGCTACGATAAAAACTCCAAAGGACATTAAATCCTGAAAGCTGAAATATACCATAGACATCACCTCCATTCGTAGAGAATGAAGGCAACACCACCCTGCAACACGGTTGTCAAAAACATTTTATCATAAATTATACCTTAAAGCAATAGCATGTTTGTTTATAAAGGAGATCTTGCAATGCCAAAGAAAAAGACAGCATTGACAATAGAAGAACGCTTGCAGCAGGCGCTGGTGCCTGCGGAGGAACAGCCTTATGAGGTGCCGGATAATTGGGTGTGGGTGAGGCTTGGAGCAGTATGCTTTTTTGAAAATGGTTATGCATTTAAAAGCGATAAATTTAGTAGTGAAAAAGGTATACCGGTAATAAGAATTTCCAACATCAAAGAAAACAATGTAGATTTAGATGATTGTATCAAAACTTTAGAAGAAAATATTGATGAAAAATTTATTGTTCATCAAGGTGATTTGTTAATAGCTATGTCTGGCGCTACTACTGGCAAGAATGGTGTGTATATGTCTGCAAACATAGCATATTTAAATCAACGTGTTGGAAATATTAAAGTAAAAAACAAAGAATTACTGATTGAAAAATTTCGTAACTTTTATATTGCTAATATGCAAAATGAAATTTTAAACACAGCATACGGTGGAGCTCAACCGAATATAAGTAGTCAAAAAATGTCCGTTATGACTCTTCCTCTCCCTCCGCTCTCCGAACAGCAACGCATCGTCGAGCGCATCGAAGAGCTTTTTGCCAAGCTCGACGAAGCAAAGGAGCGACTGCAGGAAGTTGCCGACAGCTTTGCCGTGCGCAAGGCAGCAATTTTGCACAAGGCGTTTACGGGCGAGCTGACCAAGCAGTGGCGTCGGGAAAACGGCGTGAGCGATGAAAGTTGGGAAGAGAAAACTATTGGTGAGATTTGCAGTTCGCTGAAATATGGAACTTCTAAAAAATCTAGCGATGATGGAGAAGTTGTAGTTTTGCGAATGGGAAATTTGCAAAATGGAGAAATAGATTGGAGCAATCTAGCTTATACAAGTGATGAAGAAGATATAAAAAAATATTTATTAAAATCAGGTGACGTATTGTTCAATAGAACTAATAGTCCTGAACTTGTAGGAAAAACTTCAATATATAGAGGTGAAATGCCTGCAATATATGCTGGGTACTTGATTAAGTTAGATTATGAAAAAAATATAGTTGTTGGCGACTATTTAAATTACTATCTTAATTCTTCTAAAGCAAAAGAGTATTATATGCAAGTTAAAACTGATGGGGTCAGTCAGTCTAATATAAATGCAAAAAAAATAGGAGAGTTTGAGATTCCTCTCCCTACCCTTTCAGAACAGCACGAAATCGTGCGCCTCATCGACGAGCTGCTTGCACGCGAGCGCAAAGCACAGCAGGCAACGGAGCAGGCGCTGGCAAGCATCGACCTTATGAAGAAATCTATCCTCGCGCGTGCCTTCCGCGGTGAACTGGGCACTAACAAAGCGAGCGAAGCGAGCGCGCTGGAGCTTTTAAAGCAGGTGATGGCGGAAGGCTGAAGCTAAATAAAAATCAAGACCTTGGCAGCGGCAAAAGCTGATGCTAAGGTCTTTTTTGATATATCTTTATTAGCGTCTTACAGCGAAATACTTGTATAACCCGTAGCTGCTCATGCAAACCTTAGGCATTTCAGCTTACAGCTAATCCCAACCTTAGTCACGCCAGTCTGGGCATAAGCTAACCACAGATTTGTAAACACTACCGCGTATACCGTTCGGCAGAACTATGAAAAAATAGCTATTTCCAGCAAAACGATTTAGCTTATTTAAAGCTTTTTGGTAAAACTTTTTCCCGAAAAAGTTTTTGTTTTGCCGAGCTTTCCAAAAAGCGCTAACCTTTCTTGCAACTTCTTTCAGTTATGAAAGAAGTTGATGTTACGAATCACGCCGGTGATTTTGTTTGAAGCTTGTCCGCAGCCTTGCAGCATAAACTTTAAATTTACTTCATGCTTTTACTCTGCTATACTATAATTGTACAAGCGTTGAGGAGGTGCAGTCATGCCATTGGAATATTATTTTATGCTGGCGGGCCTTGTCCTGCTGCTGATAGAATTTGTGGTGCCGGGCTTTGGAATTTTCGGTGTCAGCGGCATGGTGTGCCTGACAGTCGGCGGCTTTTACGTTTTGGGCGGCAATGCCTTGGCGGCGCTGGTGCTGTTGGCAGTGTATCTGTTTTTGGTGCTGGTGGTTACCCTGCTGTGCGTGTATCTGCCCAAGGAAAGCAAGTATAATCCCTTTGTGCTGTGGACGCGCCAAAAGAATAGCGAAGGCTATACCGGCGGCAAAAACTGGAGCATGCTGGTGGGCAAAAGAGGCACAGCCTTGACTACGCTGCGTCCTGCAGGCACGATTCTGGTGGACGGCAAGCGTCTTGACGTGAGCAGTCAGGGAGATTATATCGAAAAGTCCGCGCCCGTGATTATCGTGCGGGTAGAGGGCAGCAAAATTTTTGTAGAACAGACAAAGGAGTGACGTTATGGATTTATTATTCAGTATGGTTTTCGGCAGTGGCTTTGCAGTAATCATTGCTATTGTCGGTATAGCGATTTTTCTTAACTTTGTGCCGTTGGGCCTGTGGATTTCGGCAATCGCCGCCGGCGTTAACGTGGGCATTTTCAACCTCATCGGTATGCGCCTGCGCCGTGTGCCCGCGTCGCAGATTGTGCTGCCTTTGATTAAGGCGAACAAGGCAGGTCTTGACGTAAACGTCAACCAGCTGGAGGCGCATTATCTGGCAGGCGGTAACGTGGACCGCGTTATTGATGCTTTGATTGCTGCCCATAGAGCGCAGATTGAGCTAAGCTTTGAGCGTGGCTGTGCCATTGACCTTGCGGGACGCAACGTGCTGGAGGCTGTGCAGATGAGCGTTAACCCCGAGGTTATCGAAACTCCGGTAGTAAGCGCTGTTGCCAAGGACGGCATCGAGCTGAAGGTAAAGGCACGCGTAACAGTGCGCGCCAACATTGACCGCTTAGTAGGCGGTGCCGGCGAAGCAACGATTATTGCGCGTGTCGGCGAAGGTATCGTAACAAACGTAGGCTCCAGCGCCGACCACAGCAAGGTGCTGGAAAACCCCGATTATATTTCCAAAACGGTTTTGGATAAAGGCTTGGATGCAGGCACTGCTTTTGAAATTCTTTCCATTGATATTGCGGACGTAGATGTAGGCCGTAACATCGGTGCTGCGCTGATGACCGACCAGGCGGAGGCAGATAAGCGCATTGCTCAGGCACGTGCTGAGGAACGCCGTGCGATGGCTGTTGCCAAGGAGCAGGAAATGAAGGCCTATACGCAGGAAATGCAGGCGAAGGTTGTGGAAGCACAGGCTAAGGTGCCGACAGCTATGGCAGAGGCACTGGCCAACGGCCGCTTGGGCGTAATGGATTACTACCGCCTGAACAATATTCAGGCAGATACGCAGATGCGCCGCACGATTGCTGAGGTAAGCCCGGAGGGCGAGGAAAAGCCTGAGGGCTGTAAATAAGCGAGGTGTAGCTTATGGGTGATAATTTAATCCCTCTGCTTTTTGTCATCGTAATGCTGGCCAACGTATTTTTAGACAGGCGCAACCGCCGCCGCAGACAGCGGGAGCTGCCGCAGGAGCAGCCGCAGGAAACGGCGGAGCCGATGCAGGCTAAGCCTAAAGACCTTGCTGCCGAATTTGAACGCCGTCTGAAAAAGACGACGGAGGAGGCGCAGGCACGCAAGCGTCAAAGCAGCCAAGGCGTAGTGCATGATGGAACGCGTGTGCGCCGTGATGATGGCAGCAGAGTTCACCGTGACGGCGAAGCACTGCATGACCATACCGGCAGAATTCACCGTGAAAACGAAGCCCTTGTGCATGACAAGGGCAAGGTTTATTACGACCCCCGCGGTGATTACAGCTACGATGAAGCGAAGATGAACGCTGCTGCGGAAGCGTTTAATGCGCGCTACGCGCAGGCGCAGCCTGCACCCAAAAAGCGCGTCAAGCTGAAGCATGCGGCGCTCGTCAACGGCATTATCATGGCAGAGGTATTAGGAAAACCGCGCGCTCTGAACCCCTACGAGGAGCGCTGATTTAAAGATTCTCGCAAACAGTAAGGAGATGTTGGAGAATGCTGGAAAAGCTGGATTTGAGTAAAAAAGTGTCCAAGGAAGAATACAACAGGCAGATGGAAGTGCTGGGTGAACGCCTGGGAAAGGCGCAGCGCCTGGCCCGCGACGCCAAAAGACCGATTATCATCGTGTTTGAGGGCTGGCGCGGTGCGCGACGCAGTGCGCTGATTAATGAAATGATGCAGCAGATGGATGCCCGCGGCTTTAATGTTTATTCCAGCGTGCGTTTGCGCGGCGTTCTGCAGGAGCAGCCGTTTTTCAGTGCCTTCTGGAAGCGTTTGCCGGCATTGGGACATATTGCCGTTTATCACCGCAGCTGGTATTATCTGAAAAACGCCAACGAGCTGGCGGATAAAGAGGATAACACCAAGTATCCTGCTGTTTCCTTTGAGCATATCAACAACTTTGAAAAAATGCTCACGGACGATAATTATCTTGTGCTCAAATTTTTCTTGCATCTGTCACCGGAGCAGCAAAAGAAAAATATCGCCAAGAATGCCAAAACACTGGGCAAGGCGTGGCGTGACCTGAATCCGGCTCTTGATGAAAGCGAAGATTACGATAAATTTTTGCCGCATTACGAAAAAATGCTAGAGGCCACCGATACGGTAAACGCTCCCTGGCACCTGATTGCCGACGATGATCCGCGCAGCGCGCGTCTGGAGGTCTTCACCAAGATTGCCGATGCTATCGAAAAGGTCGTGCAGATGCCTGCAGAGCCTGCTGCCGACAAGCGCACCGCGGCCACCTACGATGTGCTGAGCACGATTGACGCCAACAAGGAGCTTACCAAGGAAGAATATAAGGAAAAGCTGGATAAGTACCAGAAAAAGCTGACACAGCTGCAGATTGAAATGTTCAAGGCGCAGATTCCGGTAGTTATCGGCTTTGAGGGCTGGGACGCTGCCGGTAAGGGCGGTGCTATCCGCAGACTGACGGCGGCACTGGACCCGCTGGGCTTTCATGTGCATCCGATTGCGGCGCCGAACGTGGTTGAAAAGCAGTTCCATTATCAGTGGCGCTTCTGGACCAGACTGCCTCAGCCTGGTACCATAGCAATTTTTGACCGCACCTGGTACGGACGTGTCATGGTAGAGCGCATCGAAGGCTTTGCCAAACCGCAGGAATGGCAGCGTGCTTACGATGAAATCAAGGATATGGAGGCGCAGTGGAGCGAGCACGGTATCGCCATCGCCAAATTCTGGCTGCAGATTGACAAGGATGAGCAGCTGCGACGCTTCAATGATCGTCAGAATGACCCCAATAAACAGTGGAAAATTACGGACGAGGATTGGCGTAACCGTGATAAATGGGATGCCTACGAAGCGGCAGTCAACGAAATGCTGGTGCGCACCGACACCTCGTATGCACCGTGGACCGTGGTTGAGGGCAACAATAAATATTATGCCCGCTTAAAGGTTTTGAAAACAGTTATCGATTTGTTTGAACGCAAATTAGCAGAAAAACAGCAGTAAAATACAAGAGGATATCAGCGTAATTTTGCGCTGATATTTTCTTAATACATTATAGATACTCGGAGAGGAAATGCTTTGTCCTGGATAATCAAAAACTACATTAAAGAAACAAGAGAAAATGAAACCGGCGCGCAGGTGTATCCGCCGGGCTTACGCCATCCGGTAGCGTTTATTTACCCCAACGTCTACCATCTGGGCATGTCGAACCTGGGAATGCACATTCTGTATCAGATGATTAACGAGCGCGGCGACAGTGCCTGCGAACGCTTCTTCTTGCCGGATAAACGCCTGCAGCAGGAGCATATCAAAAGCAAAACACCGCTGCTGAGCTTGGAAAACCAGCGTCCGCTGGCAGATTTTGACGTTATCTTCGTCATGCTGTCCTTTGAAATGGACTATGATAATCTGCTGACGGTGCTGGATTTGGGCAATATCCGCCTGCGGGCGGCGGAGCGCAATCAGCGCGAGCCTTTGGTGATTATCGGCGGTCCCTGTGCCACCTTTAATCCAGAGCCTTTGGCTGCTGTGGCTGACGCCTTTGTCATCGGCGAGGGCGAGGAAACGGTACAGCACGTTCTGGATACCATCTACCGCGAGGAAAGCAAGCAAGAGCGCTTGGCGGCGCTGGCGCAGGTGCCGGGCGTTTATGTTCCTAGCCTGTATACGGCGCAGTACGATGATGAGGGCGAGTTTACCGCCCTGCTGCCGCAGGAAGGTGCGCCTGCGAAGGTTGCACGCCAGTGGGCGCGTGATATCGACGCATATCCGCACACCTCTGCTATCGTGACGAGCGGAACGGAATTTGAGGATATGTTTATCGTCGAGGTGGCGCGTGGCTGCGGCCGTCACTGCCGCTTCTGCATGGCAGGATACTGCTTCCGCAAGCCGCGTCCGCGTAAGCTGGGAAATATTTTGGCAGATATCGCCAAGCGCTCCGAGCGCACGAAAAAGGTGGGCCTGATGGGCGCTGCCGTTTCCGACCATCCGCAGATGGCAGAGCTGACGGAATACTTAGTAGAGCATAAGATACCGTTTTCCGTGGCCAGCATGCGTGCTGATATGCTCACGGAGCAGATTGCGCATGCACTGGCGCAGAGCGGACAGCGCACTATGACCGTAGCGCCGGAGGCAGGCAGCGAGCGGATGCGCGCTGCGATTAACAAGGGCATTACGGAGGAGCACGTTTATAATTCTATCGAGCTGGCGGCTGCTGCCGGAATGCGCAACATCAAGCTGTATTATATGATCGGCCTGCCGGGAGAAGAGGACGAGGATATCGTTGAAACGGTGGAGATGATTAAACGCGTGCGCGCAAAAATGGATGCTGTGGGCAACAAGGGTGAGCTGGTTATTTCGGTTAACGGCTTTGTGCCCAAGCCTTTTACGCCGTACCAGTGGGCGCCGCTGTGCAATGTGCGCACGCTGAAGAAGCGCTTTAAAATTTTGGGCGACGGTCTGAAGAAGGAAAAGCGCATCAAGCTGATTACCGAATCGCTGAAGGAAACCGTGGTGCAGTCCGTGCTGGCGCGCGGCAGCAGACGTATCGGCGAAGCGCTGCTGAAGGCGCATGTGGAAGGCCGCAGCCTGAAGCAGGTGCTGAAGGAAGAAGGCCTTGATGCCGAGGAGCTGGCGGAGCGCGAGCTGCAGGTAGGCCAGCCGCTGCCATGGCAGCATCTGGATATGGGCGTAACCCAGGAATATCTTGCGGCCGAGCTGCAGCGCAGCGAAAGCGGCAAGTTTACGCCGATGTGCTTTGACGGCTGCCGTCGTTGCGGTGTCTGCCGGGAGTAAGGCGGGCGTGCGGCTTAGGCAGTGAAATGACTGTTGCTAATAAAAAATTAAGCATCCCCACACTTTTTGCAGTAAAAGTGTGGGGATGCTTTTGTTATTTTACGCTATAATGATGCTGAGGAACCCAGCTTTTGCTGCTTCGGAAGCGGTAACAACCCTTCCGTCTGCTCGCTGATGCTCGCAGCCACCTCCCCTTACAGGGGAGATATAAAGGAATTACCAAACTATAAGGTTGATAATTCTCTGTATATGTTCTGCGGGTAACCGAAAGGCAGATGCTTGTTGTAAAAATAAGCAGCCTGTGTCTGAAATTTGTTGATTGAGGGATTTAGTACCGCAATCAGGGGAGGGATATACATATGAAAAAGAATTTGTTTTTGGGTATGACCTTGGGGATGGCGCTCTTGGCCAATACCGCTTTTGCTCATCTCAGCGGCGGTTATCTTTCGGATATTATTGATGAACATCCGCGCTGGCCGTTGGCAACTCAATGTATTGCTACAGATGTTAACTTAAGAACAGAGCCTAACACAAACTGTGAGGTAGTAACCATGCTGCACAACGGCGATAAATTTTATGCAAGAAAGGTAGTGTTTATACCTGACAGTAAATATGTGTGGGTGTACGGAACTACCGAAAAGGGCTACAGAGGCTACATGTATAACAAATATATAGGTGCGTTGCCTGATGGCCAATATGCTCATTCAGATGAAGGACGCTTTCAGGCTGCGGTAGAGGCAAACTGGATTAACGATCCCGCCGGCTATGCAGCAGGCTCCGGCTACAGCATGGGCAGAGTAGAAAATGCCGACGATATGAATATTGCTTATGACCTTAATAAGGTGCAGGTAGGTCCGCGAGTGTTCTATACGAGAGCCTTTGACGGAAAAACCTATCAGGTAGTGATTAACAAGGCTCCCGGCGAGATGGCAGGCTACGCAGTCGGACAGCATTTTGATCAGAAAGAGCGGAATAATTTTCACGATATGATGCGGAGAATCGGCTGGCACGAGTCTGCTGTTGATATTGAGGAGCCGACAAACAGTATCTTGTGGGAAAAATCTGTGCTTGATGCGGATGGCTTTGACAGACCTGCCAAGCAGCTGATTATCACGCTGAATGATAATGACGTGATTGAGAGCTTTACTTACATCAATTATGATCTCGATTAGCTTGCCTGCAAAAATTTATCCCTGAAATGCAAAAAACCTGCTCTTTTCAGAGCAGGTCAGCTTGTAAGAATTAAGCCATAGCGTTGATTCTCTTTGCAAGTCTGGATTTTTTGCGAGCTGCAGCATTCTTATGGATAATGCCTTTGCGAGCTGCTTTATCGAGCAAACCGGAAGCAGTAGCCATAGTAGCTTGAGCGTCTTCTTTAGCGCCGGTTTTAGTCAGAGCCTCTACTTTGCGGGAAGCATTGCGGAGAGCTGCTTTAATCGGAGCGTTTTTAGCACGACGTTCTGCGTCGGTCTTTACACTGCGGATGGAAGATTTAATGTTCGGCAACGAATTTCACCTCCTGAATTTTCTTGTACTGCATTATTCTACCACGAATGCGAGCATTATGCAAGAGAAAATCACAAATATGCCTGCCTGTTCCTGTAAAAAATATTTTGCGGACGCTTGACCTGGAGCTGACTCCAAATGCTAAAATATAAGAAGAAAGCAGGAAAACAATCCTGGCAGGAGGTAAGCGGGATGAAAATAAACGAAGTAAGCAAAATGTATGACATTACAGCGGACACGCTGCGTTATTATGAGCGCATCGGCTTGATTCCAAATGTGAACCGCAATGAAAACGGTATTCGCGACTACACCGAAACGGACTGCAACTGGGTAAACTTCGCCAAATGTATGCGCACAGCAGGCATTTCGGTAGAAAGCCTGATTGAATATGTGGCGCTGTTCCAGCAGGGCGACACAACACGGACCGCACGCAAGGAAATTTTAATAGAGGAGCGTGCCAAGCTGCTCGAGCGCATGGCGCAGATGCAGGAAACGCTTGATAAGCTGAATTATAAAATCGACAATTATTACAAATGCGTTGAATTTGAGGACACTAAGCTGAAGTAAAACTCAGCAAAAAGAGAGATGGCAAAGAGCTGTCTCTCTTTTTAGTTTACAGGCTTTGCCGTATAATGGTATAATAATTAGTACTAATAAAACAGGCTCAAGCCAAAAACAGCCTGAAATAATACATTTTAATGAAGGAGCAGGAAGAGTATTTTATGATTGAACAAAATCACATTCGCAACTTTTCTATTATCGCCCATATAGATCATGGCAAGTCTACCCTGGCAGACAGATTGATTGAATATACAGGAACGCTGAGCAAGCGTGAGATGGAGGAGCAGATTCTCGATTCCATGGATTTGGAGCGTGAACGTGGCATCACCATCAAGGCGCAGGCTGTGCGCAGCATTTACAAGGCGCGCAACGGCGAGGAGTATATGCTGAACTTTATCGACACCCCGGGCCACGTAGACTTTACCTACGAGGTTTCGCGTGCATTGGCAGCGTGTGAGGGTGCACTGCTGGTTATCGACGCTACTCAGGGCATTGAAGCGCAGACACTGGCTAACGTGTATCTGGCGCTGGATAATGATCTGGAGATTATCCCGGTTATCAACAAAATTGATTTGCCGAGTGCGGACCCGGAGCATGTAAAAAGGGAAATCGAGGACGTTATCGGTATTGATGCGTCCGACGCAGTTTTGTGCAGTGCCAAGACAGGAATTGGCATTGAGGACGTGCTGGAAGCAATCGTAGCGCGCGTGCCGGCGCCGCAGGGCGATGCGGAAGCACCGCTGAAGGCCTTGGTATTTGACTCCAAATTTGACGCTTACAAGGGCGTAGTTTTATATATACGCATTATGCAGGGCCGTCTGCGCAAGGGTATGAAGATTCGCATGATGGCAACCGGTGCGGAATTTGATGTTACCGAGGTCGGTTACTTCAAACCCGGCATCGTCAATGTTGATGAGCTGGAGGAAGGCCAGGTAGGCTTCTTTGCTGCCAGCATCAAAAATGTTAAGGATGCACGCGTAGGCGATACCGTAACCGATGCCGATAATCCTGCCGAAAAAGCGTTGCCGGGTTACCGCAAGGCTACACCGATGGTATACTGCGGTCTGTATCCGGTAGAGAATTCCGATTACGATAACCTGCGTGATGCTTTGGAAAAGCTGCAGCTGAACGATGCTTCTCTGGTATTTGAGCCGGAGACATCTACCGCGCTGGGCTTTGGCTTCCGCTGCGGCTTCTTGGGCCTGCTGCATATGGACGTTATCAAGGAGCGCCTGGAGCGCGAATATAATCTGAGCCTGATTACTACCGCACCGAACGTTATTTATGAGGTGTTCCGCACCAACGGCGACGTTGAAATGGTAGATAACCCGTCCCTCTTCCCGGACCCGACTGTTATCGACCATGTTGAGGAGCCTTTCGTTAATGCAACCATCATTGTGCCGAAGGATTATGTAGGCGCTGTTATGGAGCTGAGCCAGGAAAAACGCGGTGAATACGATAACATGACCTATCTTGATGATACCCGCGTTATGATTCACTACGCATTACCGCTGAGTGAGATTATCTTTGACTATTTTGACCGTCTGAAATCCGCTACCCGCGGTTATGCTTCTTTGGACTACGAGCTGTCCGGCTACCGTTATTCCGATCTGGTGAAGGTAGATATTCTGCTGAACGGCGAGCCTGTCGATGCGCTTTCCGCAATTGTGCATAAGGAATTTGCTACTGTTCGCGGACGTCAGCTGGTTGAAAAGCTGCGCAGCCTGATTCCGCGTCAGATGTTTGAAATTCCGGTACAGGCAGCAATCGGCAACAAGGTTATTGCCCGCGAAAACGTCCGCGCTATGCGTAAGGACGTACTGGCGAAATGCTACGGCGGTGATATCAGCCGTAAGCGTAAGCTGCTGGAAAAACAGAAGGAAGGTAAAAAGCGCATGAAGCAGGTTGGCAGTGTGGAGCTGCCGCAGGAGGCATTCATGGCGATTCTGAAAATGGACTAAGGCTTAGCGCTTAGTCGATAGTGTCTGATAGATAGGAGCAATGCAATTATGATGATACAACTGCAAGGCTTGCTTTCGACAATCACATTTTTGGATGTTATAGATATTGTCGTCGTTGCCTATTTTCTTTACCGTTTGTTCCTGATGCTGAAAAACACTCGTGCCGCAACACTGGGCAAGGGTCTCATGGTGCTGATAGGCTTTACGCTTATCTGCCGTTGGCTGAATCTGCATGTTATCAGCTGGCTGCTGGAAAAGAGCATGACGGTGATTATGGTCGCCCTGCCTGTTGTCTTTCAGCCGGAGCTGCGCCGTGCTCTGGAGCAAATCGGCCGCGGCAAGCTGTTTCATAAGGGCAGCGAGCTGGACGAGCAGGAGCTGGAGGAAATGCTGGATTCCGTTGCTCATGCCACTAAGGTGATGAGCAAAAACAAGGTAGGTGCGCTGATGGTCTTTGAGCGTGCTACCGGTCTGGCAGAGCGTATCGAAACCGGTGTGCCGATTGACGGTCTGGTGAGCTCTGGACTGCTGCAGAACATTTTTGTTAAGGATACACCGCTGCATGACGGCGCTGTTATTATCCGCGGCAACCGCGTTGTTGCTGCCTGCTGCCTGCTGCCGCTTACGGAAAACCGTAATCTGAGCCAGGAGCTTGGTACTCGCCATCGTGCCGCTATCGGTATGTCCGAGCAGTCCGATGCGATGATTCTTGTTGTCAGCGAGGAAACCGGTACGATTTCCATTGCCCGCAACGGCGAGCTGATGCGTTATCTGACGGTGGATGATGTGAAGGAAATTTTGCGCACGGCAATTTTCCGTCCGCATGCAGCAGTTAAGAATTCTTTGGTTGATAAAATCAAGAGCTTGTGGGGCGGTGAGAAAAAATGAGATTTTTGCAAAGGCTGGCGCGTAAGGAAAACCTGCTGGCACGAATTATATGCCTGCTCATGGCTTGCGGCCTGTGGGTATATGTAATGACCGACCAAAATCCGATTATCGAGCGTAATATCGAGGTGCGCCTGCAGCAGAGAAATCTGCCGCAAAATATGATGGTCTTTAATGCTCCCGATAAAATTCTGGTTAAGGTGCGCGGCTCGCGTGCCAAGCTGAGTTCCGATAATCTGAGTGCCGAAATCAATGCTTCTATCAATTTAAAAAATATAACCGAAGGTCAGCAGAGCCTGCCGATTACGGTAACCTACTCCGGCGGCGAGATTGTATCCGTAACGCCTAAGGAGGTTTCCGTATATGTGGATACGGTAAGCGAGAAAAAGGTTCCCGTTACTACGCGTATCGTGGGAGCTGTGAATGGTGATATGACCATCGGCAACAGTATAATTACTCCGGCGGAGGTTACGCTGCGTGGCGCAACACATCGTATTGATAAGGTAAACCGCGTTGTTGCTCCGATAGATATCAGCAACCATAGCGGCAGCTTCCAGACGGAAAGCGAGCTGGTTGCCGTGAGTGACGACGGCTACGATATTCCCAATATGAGAATTATCCCTGAGCGCGTTATGGTGCAGGCCAATATGGTAAGCCAGATGCACTCGCTGGATATTCCGGTGAAATTGGTTATGAGCGGTGATTTGCCTGCCGGTATTGTTGTTACCAAAACAGAGATTGTGCCGACAAGCGTTCGCGTTACCGCACCGCCTTCCGTGCTGAAGGAGCTGAAGGATGTCAAGACCAAGCCGGTGGATGTAAGCAAGCTCAATGGCAGTACTGTTGTTGCAGCTGAGCTGGATTTGCCGGAAAAGGTTATTCCAGAAAGACGTACGGTACAGATAAAAATATCGGTAGAAAGGCAGAATTAATTTTAGATGAAGCTGAAAATTAACAATGTGCGTATCAGCCTGCGTCAGGAGCAGACGCTGGAGCAGGCGGTGTGCCGTAAATGCGGCATTCCGCGTGATGCTTTGGGCAGTGTGCGGATAGTACGCAAGGCAGTGGATGCGCGCAAGAAAAATGATATCTGTCTCAATTACCATGTGCTGGCAGAGGTTGAAACAGGCGGCAGACAGGCGAAGCGTTTGTTGGCGGACCGTGATATTATGCAATATCAGGAGCAGCAGCAGCCGGCGCTTGAGCTTGGCACACTGCCGCTGAGCGCACCGCCGGTGGTTATCGGTGCCGGTCCTGCAGGCCTTTTGGCAGCACTGCAGTTGGCAGAGCATGGCTATAAGCCGCTGCTTTTGGAGCGCGGCAAGCCGGTGGCGCAGCGTGTGCAGGATGTGCAGCGCTTTTGGCAGACGGGAGAATTTAACCCCGCGTCCAACGTACAGTTTGGCGAGGGCGGTGCAGGCACCTTTTCGGACGGCAAGTTGACCACGCGTGTAAACGATCCTATGATGGCCGAAATCCTGCAGCTTTTTGTAGCTGCAGGCGCGCCGGAAAATATTTTGTACGAGCACAAGCCGCACGTTGGCACAGATAAGCTGCGTGCGATGGTGCAGGGGCTCAGCCGCCGTATTGCGGAGCTGGGCGGCAGCGTGCGTTACGATGCGCATGTGGTTGATCTGGATATCAAAAATAATGCGGTGCAGGGTGTAATCCTTGACGGCGGTGAAAGACTGGCGGCAGGAGCCGTGGTACTGGCCTGCGGTCACAGCGCGCGCGATACCTACGCTATGCTGGCACGCAGGGGCGTTGGCATTGTGGCAAAGCCCTTTGCTATCGGCGTGCGTATCGAGCACCCGCAGGAGCTGATTGATAGGGCGCAGTACGGCAGCTTTGCGGGACATCATCTGCTGGGCGCGGCGGATTACGCGCTTGTTTACCACACGCAGGATAAAACGCGCACAGCCTATTCGTTCTGCATGTGCCCGGGCGGTCAGGTGGTTGCCGCCGCTTCGGAGGCCGGCGGCGTGGTTGTCAACGGCATGAGCATGTTTAAGCGTGACAGCGGCATTGCTAACAGTGCTCTGGTGGTGAATGTGGACAGCCGGGATTTCGGCGAGGGTGTGCTGGCAGGCGTAGAATTCCAGCGCCGCTATGAGCAGCTTGCTTATGCGGCGGCAGGCAGCAGCTATTATGCGCCTGCGCAGAATCTGGACAGCTTTTTGAAGCGCGTAACGCCGTCCTTGGAATGTCTGGTGCAGCCAAGCTATCGCCCGGGACTTGCGGCCTGCAGCTTAGACAAGGTGCTGCCTGCTTACGTTACGGATACTCTGCGCGAGGGCATTACGAGCTTCGGCCGCAAGCTGGCGGGTTACGCCGACGGCGGTGCGCTACTGACGGGTGTGGAAACACGCACCTCGGCGCCGGTTCGCATAGAGCGCGACAGACAGAGCTATGTATCGCTGACGCATGATCTGCTTTATCCCTGCGGCGAAGGAGCAGGCTATGCCGGCGGCATCATGAGCGCCGCGCTTGACGGCTATCATGTGGCGCGTGCGATTATGGAAAGATTTGCGCCGATGAAGTAATTTAGGTTGGAGAGTAATACAGATTATATTGAGAAATAGCCTCTACTTGGGGCGGGTGGCATCGCGTAGCGATGACGGAGAGGGGCGCGCTCAGCATAGCGCTGTTGGTAAGCATAGCGAGTACCAACCCCTCTCAGTCACCCTGCGGGTGACAGCTCCCCCAAGGGGAGCCTCTATCTTCTGTTATTGTTGATAAATCTCAACAATTCCCAACTTACATATAAACGCATTAATATTAGGGAGGTTATTACAAAAAATGGCAAGATTATTTGGTACTGATGGTGTTCGCGGTGTGGCGAACGTAGAGCTTACTCCGGAGCTGGCCTTTAAGCTGGGCTATGCTGCCGCAAAATACTTTGGCCGCGAGGTTTCCTGCCCGAAAATTATTATCGGCAGAGATACACGCCGCAGCGGACAAATGTTGGAAAGCGCTTTGGCAGCAGGTATCTGCAGCGCCGGCGGCAATGCACATCTTCTGGGCGTTATGCCTACTCCGGCAGTTTCCTTTTTGACCAGTGAGGTTAAGGCTAATGCCGGCGTAGTAATTTCTGCTTCTCACAATCCGTTTGAAGACAACGGCATCAAATTTTTCTCTCAGACAGGCTACAAGCTGCCTGACGCAGTAGAGGACGAAATCGCAGCTATCGTTGCTGCACAGATTGATTATACTCAGGCAGTAAGCGGCAGCAGCGTAGGCCAGATTATTCATGAAAAGGATTTGTCTGCACTGTATATTAAGCACATTCTGAGCACTGCTTATGCTAAGCTGAACGGTCTGAAGATTGTTATGGACTGCTCCAACGGTGCCAACAGTGAAATCGCACCGGTTATCCTGCGCAGCCTCGGTGCTGAGGTTGTGGCAATTTTCAACGAGCCTAACGGTATCAACATCAACAACGGCTGTGGCTCCACTCATTTGGAGGCATTGCAGAAGAAGGTTGTCGAGGTTGGCGCTCATGTAGGTATCGCCAATGACGGTGACGCTGACCGTTGCCTGGTAGTTGACGAAAACGGCGAGGCTATGGACGGCGACCAGATTATGCTGATTTGCGCGCTGGAGCTGATGAAGCGCAACAAGCTGCATGATAATATGCTGGTAACCACTGTTATGAGTAACGTTGGCCTGCATCAGGCTATGAAGGCTCATGGCGGCAAGACTGTCAAAACCGCTGTAGGTGACCGCTATGTACTGGAAGAAATGCTCAAGCACAATTATTCTATCGGCGGCGAGCAATCCGGTCATATCATTTTCTCCGAATTTGCTAAAACCGGCGACGGTATTCTGACTGCGGTACAGCTGCTGTGTGCAATGGTTCGCAACAACAAGCCTTTGTCCGAGATGGGCAGTGTAATGACCAAATTCCCGCAGATTCTGCTGAATGTACGCGTGAAGAATAAAAACGGCTGGGAAGAAAAGGCTGCTATTCAGGAAGTAATCAAAAAATATCAAGAGGAGCTGGGCGAAAACGGCCAGATTCTGGTACGTGCTTCCGGAACTGAGCCTTTAATCCGCATTATGGCGGAAGGACCGAAGCAGGAGCGTCTGGAGCAGATTGCCAACGCTATTGCTGACGTTGTAACTAAGGAGCTGGCATAAGCAGGCCTTTGCTGAACGAAGATTAAAAGCAGACCATTACATCATTTTTGGATGCAATGGTCTGCTTTTGTACTTTGCATATTTTCTTTTTGACGAACATATGTTAAAAATATATTTGTGCTACCAGAATACGGTAGGCGGTTGCCCTCTACGGAGGGTTTGCGGCCCTCGATTTGCCGACATCTATATTTTTATAGAAATCTACAAGGAAGAGGGTGGTACTGATGAATATACTGGAAGTTCTTGCATTGCTTGGTTTTGGGCTTGGATGCATTAAATTTGGTTATGAACTCGGTAAAAACGCAAAAAAATAACCGCCCAGCTCCTTGATATGTACCCCCAATACTGGACACCCAGTATTGGGGGTATTTTAATGAAATAC
>OCHM01000814.1_pt1 | contig 17403 bp, 11 predicted proteins | sample 1538901 | NCBI WGS metagenome assembly OCHM01 (sample SAMN04571734, study PRJEB22368) | human gut metagenome | biome: human gut; material: stool | host: Homo sapiens | place: Luxembourg | collected 2012-11-08 | reverse complement strand
GTATAACTTTTCTTTTGGTTTGTGGAATCTCTCCCCCTGCTTTGTCGGGTGAGCCCTGCATAGAGCTTCGCAGCACGCTGCGATGACCGATGCAATGCGCTGCGATGGGCAACGCAGCGCATTGGCTGAAAGCCGCCAACAGCGCAAGACACTTTTGCCCTTACAGAGCGTTTAGAGTAGTAAAGCATCATGATTACCCAGTACGACACCTTGGGCTGGGGGAACAATTGGGCTTCCAGCCCGACATGAAGCATTTGGCTTTTTGCAAGCAGCGGTATTGAGAAAATGGCACCACGCTATTCCCGTGAATTTTCAAACAGATTCCGTCATTGGCTTGAAAACAATAAGAGGAGCCACTCTGCTGAGTAACTCCTCCTGTGCTGTGTGGTGCCACCAGGAATCGAACCGGGGACACAAGGATTTTCAGTCCTTTGCTCTACCAACTGAGCTATGGCACCATCGCTTGTTTGCGGGTGCAAAGGTAGGCAGAAAATCCCATACCCACAAGCGAGAAGCAAAAAAAATGTGAAACAGAAGAGCTGTTCGCGTTTTTATTCGTAACTTTGCATCGGTTTTCACACAGTGAGGCCATCGGATAGTAGCGCAGTTGGTAGCGTACTACGTTCGGGACGTAGGGGTCGGGAGTTCGAGTCTCCTCTATCCGACAAGAACTATTCATACCGAAAGCATCAGAAGTGCACTCATACATACAGCCTTTTTCGTGGCAGCAGTATTCTGCTGCATGTCACATCTGTATGCACAAAGAATGCACAAAGGAAATGCTTCCTATTACTCCAACAAGCTTCATGGACGACGCATGAGCAACGGTGACCCTTATCACCGCGACAGCATGACGTGTGCACATCTGAAGTATCCCCTGGGCACTTATCTGTGCGTGAGGAACCCGAAGAACGGCAAGGAGGTGGTGGTGAAGGTCACTGACCGAGGGCCGCATACCAAGCGCTTCGCGATAGACCTCAGCCTGGCGGCTGCACGCGAACTGGACATCATCCACAAGGGATTTACCATGGTGGAGATAACACCTTGCCCTGAGGACAAGGTGCCATACCGCTCAGGAAAGACGGAATACGACTTCCTGCAACCGCAGTTCGACCCTACCCTGCCCGTGCGAACCTGGAACCATCCCGAATGGAACGAGCGAGAAGAGGCTGAGGTAGAGGCCAACGAGGAAGAGGTCAGCGAGGAGGCTAATGCCGAGAAGCCTACTGAGGAAACCAGCGGAAAGGACTCCAAGAAGGATTCTAAGGAAGCCGGCCAGCCAGCAAAGGCGGCCACAGAACCTGCCGAAAAGGACTCCAAGAAGACTTCCAAGGACAGCAAACAGCCCGCAAAGGCCAATGAAAAGCCCGCCGCAAAGGCTTCGGAAGCCATGCTAAGGAAAACAAACAGCCTTCGAAAGCGGCCGCAAGTGCCACCCCGAAGGCTGATAAGAAGTCTGTCAGACAGGCAAAATAGTTTTATTGAGCCAGCAGACCTGCCGAGCGACGGTAGTCAACCGTAGCAAGATAGCGGCGGAACTGTGCATCCACAAGCGACTCGCTGGCCTTCTGCCATGCGGCTTGTGCCTCCAGACAGTCGCTCAGCGTCTCCATTCCTGCTTTATACTGCTTCTGACTGATTTGCATATTCTCCTCGGCCTGAGCCATTGACTTCTCGGCCAGTTGCACCTCCAACTGAGCCTCATCCAGGTTGTTGGCAGCCTGCTGGAGTTCCAGAAGCATCATCTCACGCTTGTCGGCCTGCTCCTCCTGCGCCAATTGGAGTTTCACCTTGGCAGCTTTCACCTTCTGGGTATTGGCCCCGAAATGATAGAGAGGAACACTCAGGGTGACACCTCCACCGAAGTTCCATCCGTCGAGCGACTTTCTTCCATTCATCTCTATGCCGTTGGTATAGCCGTACTTGGCCATCAGAGCCAGGCTGGGCAGCATGCTGCTGCGAGCCACACGCACCTGTTCGGAGGCTATACGGGTCTGGTACTCCAGCATGGCACTCTCGGGTCGGAGCGACACGTCAGTGGTCTGCACCTGCCCCAGCACATCCAGTTGCGGATACTCGCTGGAGACTTCGAGCTGCGTGTCAAGGGGCTGACCCGTCACATGACAGAGGTTCATGCGTGCCAGGCGAAGCCCGTTCTCAGCCTTCCGCAGCTGCAGTTCCACCTCATCCAGCCTTACTCCCACCTTCAGACGGTCGTTCTGCATGCGCAGTCCATGGCGCACGGCACTCTCCACATTACGGTCCAACTCCTGCAAGAGAGCCTTGTACTTCTGTGCCACCAGCACCAGTTCCTTGGCTTTCACCATCTTGGCATAAGCATCGTCAACAGTCTGCAGCACCTCTGCCTCTGTCTTGCGCTCACCCTGGCGATAGAGTTCCACGGCCATCTTGCTCATCTGATAAGAGGCTCGGATCTTGCCTCCCATATAAAGGGGCTGCTTGAGGAACACCGAGCCAGAGAAGATGGTGTTGATGTCATACTTCATATCCATGCCGGGGAAGTAGGCAAAGGAACCCGAGGGAACAAAGCCCGTCGGGCCCATAGTACCCACAGGAAGCATGCCGCCATCCACTCCGAGCGAACCGCTGCCGGTATCATAGAGCACACCTGCCTGCAAGGAGAGGTCGGGGAAGAACTGCGCCCACACGCTCTTCTGCGTGTGCAGAGCCTGTTGGGTGTTGAATGCTGCCGACTGGCGGGCATGGTTGTGCTGCAGGGCCATCTGCCTGCAAGCCTCGATGGTGAGTGTCTCGGCAGCAGCAGGAACCGCCGCCAGAGACAGGAGCAATATGATGAGATTCTTCTTCATAACGTCTTGTTGGTTAGGATTTCTTGGCTTCATCCTGATTCTTGATGCCAAAGAACATGGCATACAGCACGGGGATGAAGAGCAGAGTGATAAGTGTGCCGAAGAGCAGACCGCCCATGATGGTGGCAGCCATACTGCCGAACATAGCGTCGGTGAGCAACGGAATCATACCCAACACCGTGGTGAGTGACGCCATCATGACGGGCCGCAAGCGGCTCTGACTGCTATGCACCAGCGCCTGCACAGGCTCTACTCCTGACTCCAGCTGCAATGAGATTTCGTCCATAAGCACGATGCCGTTCTTCACCACCATACCTATCAGTCCCAGTGCACCCACTATAGCCACAAAGGTAAAGGTCATACCGGTGAGGAGCAGCGTGATCACCACTCCCACGAAGACCATTGGCAGGCAGCACAGAATGATGAGCGGCTTGCGCACATCGCTGAAGAGCATGATGAGGATAGCTATCATGAGGATGACCGCAAGGGGGAAGTTGGCAAAGAGGTACTTCATGCTGCGGCTGCTGGCAACCTTCTCACCCTGCCAGCTCATCGAATAGCCGGCGGGCAGCTGAAGCTTCTCTATCTCGCGGGCAAGCGCCACACGGGTCTTCTCGGTCTCCTCTCCCGGGCAAGGCGAACACTGCACACGCTGCATGCGCTGCCCGTTGTAACGAGGCACCACAGGGTCTTCCCATTCCACTCTGACATCTCTGCTCACCTGACGCAAGGGAGTGGTACTCAGGAGGTCGGCCAGCAACTGGTCCTTGGTAAGGGTTCCCGTGCGCAAGCGCATCAGATTGTCCTCATTGGCCAAGCCCATCAGCGAAGGCATAGCAGAGAACACCTGCAGATCCTGCAGGTTATCCACAGGCTCTCCCTTCTCGTTTACACACTTCACATATATAGTATTGGGATAGATACCCTCATAGAAATTACCCACGGGCAGACCACCTCCCGCAGTGAGCAGAGACAGACTGAGGTCGCTCCGGCTCAAGCCTATACTGCGCGCAGCAGCCTGGTCGTAATCCACGCTGAGCACAGGCACCTTGGGTTCCCAGTCGGTGGTGATGAGTCGTACCTTGCCGCTCTTCCTCATGATGGAAGTAGCCGAGTCGGCCAGCGCATGCAGCACCGCAGGGTCAGGTCCCTGGAACTGCAGCTCGATGGGGTACTTCTTGAACATCAGGTTATACTTCTTCACCTTGACATAAGCATCGGGATAATGGGCGGTGAGGTACTCTTGGATATCCTCGATATTCTTGTCCAACTCCTCAGCCGACGTGAAATCGATGATGAGTTCGCCGTATGAGAGCGACGGTGTAGGCACAGTACGCACCAGATTATAACGTCCGGGAGTGCCGCCCACCGACGCTGTGACGTGTGTCACTTCGGGCCTCGTGTGCAGGTAAGCCTCTATGCTCTGCAAGTCTTTCTCCACTCGGGTGCTGTTGCAACCCTCGGGCAACTTGTATTCCATATAGCACTGATTGTATGCCATATCGGGGAAGAAACCCTGATGAACGTATGGGAATCCCAATACCGACAGCGCAAGCAGAACCAGCATGACTACTGTGGTGCTCCAGCGATGGCGTATGCATAAGCGGAGCAGGCGGCTCAGAGCACGATAGATGCGCCCGTCATAGAGCGCCGCTTCAGTCTCCTTCTTGCCTGTTGGTGCAGGAGCCTTGAGCAGACGGTTGGACATCAAGGGTACATGAGTGAGCGCCAGCACCCAACTGAGCAGCAAGGAAACGGCGAGCACCACAAAGAGGTCGTGCACATAGATGCCTGCCGTGTCGGGTGACATGAAGATGGGCAGGAACGAGAGGATGGCTATACCAGTGGCTCCAAGCAGTGGCATGGCGGTCCGTCGCCCTACATCCGTCATGGCTTCAAGGCGTGATTTGCCCAGTTTAAGGTCTATCAGGATGCCATCCACGATGACGATAGCGTTATCCACCAGCATTCCCATCGCCAGCACAAAGGCTGCCAACGACACTCGCTGCATGGTGCCGCCCGTAGTGCCCAGCACCAGGAAGGAGCCGAAAACGATGACCACCAGGCTTGCTCCTATGATGAGTCCGCTGCGGAAGCCCATTGTGAACATCAGCACAATGACTACGATGAGCACAGACTCTATAAGGTTGAGCACGAACTGGCCCAATGACTCGGTCACCCGCTCGGGCTGGTAGAACACCTTGTGGCAGTCAAGTCCGGTGGGGAAGCGGTCTGCCTTGAGTTCGTCAATACGCTTCTCCACGGCTTTTCCCACCTTCACAATATCCGAAGAAGCCGATGAAGCCACCAGGATACCCAGTGCATGCTGACCGTCATAGGTGATGGCATTGCGCACGGGCTGCTCTATGCTCTTCTCCACTTCTGCTATATCCGACAGACGAAGCTGGTCGTCCTCGTGGCCCTGGATTATCATCCTGCGTATGTCTTCTACCTGACGGAACTTGTCATCCACAGTGACACGCACTCGCTGGTCGCCATTGTCGTAGTAGCCAGCGTATGAAGTCTTGTTCTGTCCGCTCAATGTGGAGAGCACTTCAGCGGGCAGCACACCCAGACTCGACATCTTGTCTTGCAGAAGACGGATGTGTATGCAGTCCTTCTGTTCGCCGTAGATATCCACTCTATCCACGTTCTCCACATTGCCGAGCTCGCGTTTCATCAGTTCCGCATAGTCGTTCAGCTCACGGTCCGACAGGCCGTCGGCGGTGAGTACATAGAACATACCATACACCGCAGAGAAGTCCTCCTTGGTCACCGACGTATTGGCACCCGACGGCAACTCCGCCTGTGCGTCATATACCTTTCGTCGCAGGCGGTCCCAACACTGCTCCACTTCTTCATTGCTGACGGTGCTTCGAAGCTCCACCTGTATTATAGAGAGGTCGTTATAGGAATAACTCTCGATATTGTCCAGGTCGCCCATGGTGCGTATGCGCTTTTCGAGCACATCCGTAACCTCCATCTCCACCTGATGAGCCGAAGCTCCGGGATAGGTGGTAACCACCATGGCCAACTTCACTTTCACCTGAGGGTCCTCGAGCTTGCTCATGTCATAGCACGAGTAGGCTCCTCCCACCAGGAACACAGCCACCAGGAAATATACCAGCAGCCTATTGTTGAATGCCCATTTACCGAAGTCCATCACAGCAGTCCTCCTATATTAGTTTTAGAAACAGGAGCCATGAGGCGAACCTTCTGACCGTCTTTGAGATGGTGCACACCGGTAGAGACTACCAGATCACCCGGCTTGATATCACCCACCACTTCCACTGTACCGTCGGTGTGAAGGGTCTGCACAGATACGGGTACCTGGCTTACCTTGCCTGCCGACTGCTTGTAGGCATATACAAAAGCCTTGTTATCCTGCTCCACCAGCGCTGTTGTGGGCACACACGAAACGGCTCCGATGGAGTCGGTCATCACGATGCTCACCCATGAGGACATTCCCGGTGCCACACGCCCACTCTGCTTGGGCAGCGCCAGACGCATGGTGTAGAGCTGGTTGGCATTGGCCTCGGGCGAGATGCCTATCAGCGTGAGGGGTACACGCACACCGGGCAGAACATCGAAGGTGCACGAGTAGGAGTTGAACTTGTCCCTATTGAGATAGGACACTGCAGGGAGGTTGATTTCCATCTCCAATGCGTTGTCAGAGAGAATCTTCATTATTGGCAGACCAGCCGAAACATTCTCCCCACCCACGAAATAGCGCTTCTGCACGCGGCCCGAGAAAGGTGCCACCAGGCGGGTATAGGCCAGCTGGTTGCGATGATTCTGCAATTTGGCCTCTATCTGCTGCAGTCCGTAGCGTGCTTTATCGTAGTTGCTCGCTGTGGTTCCGCCGTCCTGGTAGAGTCCCATAACGCGCTCAGCGTCGGCTTTAATCTGTGCGTATTCGGCTTCCGTTGCGCTCAGCTGCACCTTATAATCCACTGGGTCAATCTCCGCAATGAGCTGTCCGGCCTTCACATAATCGCCTTCGCTCACTAGCACACGCTTCAGTGTGCCGGCTACCTTGAACGACACATTGGCCTCGGTGGCTGCTACCACATGGCCGGGATACTGCAGTTCCACTGCCCCCTCGGGAGCTCTCACGGTGTCGATACGCACTACGGCCTCCTCATCGGCCTTCTGTTCTGCCTTGTGATTGCAGGATACAAACAACGGCAAGAGTGCCGGAAGAATGCTGAGAAATACTTTATAGTTCATAGCCAATTCGTTGATTCGTATTATTTACGGCGGCAAAGATAAGGCGAATATGCATTTGCGCAAAGTCCAAAAAACGCTCATTATTGTTCAATACGTACTTCATTAAGTATTTTATACGCTTTTTAATGAACTTTTTGTACTCTTGAACCGCACTTTCCACTATCTTTGCTGCATGAACAAGATAAGTTTACCATTTGAGCGATTTACGCTGGACCTGTTGTACGACGCTGTTTCTGCCAACCACAACAAGCTGCTCTTCTCCGACATGTGCGGACTCTTCTACTGCCAGAAGGGAGAAGCCAAGGTGAGCATGAACGGCTGCACGCTCTGCATCAAGCCTGGTGACCTGTACATCTACCTGCCTTCCTCGTACGTATATATAATGAGTACATCGCCCGACCTGGACGGTGTGTCGTACAAGACAACGGTGGAGTTTGCACTGGAAATGCTGGAGAACATCCCCTTCACCAAGAGTCTCCTGGCCCTGAAAGACAACCCCTGCGTGAGTCTGACACCGCTGCAGCGCGATTTGCTGGAGGAACTTCTCGAGGCCATAGACCGCCGCACGAAGTTCTTCAACTCGCTGCCCCCCGACGATGAGTGCAAAGCCATCATGCAGCGTTCGCTCTCCAAGCTGGGTGAAGTTATCCTGCACGAAGTGTTCTATTACTTCTTCGCCAACCAGCCAATGGCCCAACCCGTGATGGACTTGAAGGACATTGTCTATCAGAACTTCCTTACCTCGCTCACCCAAAAGTACAAGTACGAGCGTGAAGTGGGGTTCTACGCCAAGGAGCAACGCCTTAGCCCGCGCTACTTTGCCTCCATCATCAGGGACAAGACAGGCAAGTCCCCCAAGGAATGGATTATCCAGATGGTCATCAACAGCATCAAGCAGTCACTCATCTATTCGGGTAAAAGTATCAAGGAGATAGCCATCGACTACCACTTCCCCACACAGAGTTTCTTCGGGAAATACTTCAAGCAGTACGTGGGAGTATCGCCCAAAGAGTTCCGCGAGGAGGCGAAACGCAAGCACATCATCCCTGCGCAACAGCAAGATTAACAGAAAAAAGAGGAGCCTACATGCGTGTATGCTCCTCTTTTTTGCATACTTTTGTGCCCTGAAACAGCATAACATATAAAAAACAGACAACAACCGACAATGAAGAAATTCCTTACCCTCTTCCTTTTGATGCTCACCGCAATGGGCGCGAGCGCACAAATCACTTCGCTCGACGAGCTTTCGACCGAGAAGACCTACACCTTGCGCAATGCGTTCTTCAATGCTTATGCCGTGTATAATGCCGCCAAGAGCACCACCACAGTGTGGGCTGCAGGCATGAACAAGGGCAATATCAGCGACGAGAGCTACAAGGCGAAGGTGGATCTGACGAGTCCCAACACGGCTTGGATGATAGTCAGCTTTGCCAACAAGTGGTATGCCTACAACATGGCAGCCGGCAAGTTCCTCACTGTGGGATACAATCCCACCACTGCCGCTACTGCCCAGGCCAAGCTGGACAGCACGCCCAGAGCGCTGGAGATAAAGCAGAAGAACGGCGGCTTCACACTGCGCACCTACACCGACGGCTCGCAGAACTTCCTGTGTGCAGCACCTCAGTTGCCCTACCCCATCAGCATCTGGACCGACAGCGACAACGGTGCCACATGGGAGATAGCCGAAAATCCCGAGGTGCCGGCCGACTATGATGCCTGCATCAAGAAGCTGGAGGCTGCCATCGACACCACTCTGGTGCAGACCTTGGAGGACTTCTCGCCCAACAAAACCTACACCATACGCAACCCCTACTTCAATGCCTATGCCATCTACAACGCCCAGAAGAGCACTTCCACCGTGTGGGCAGCAGGCATGAACAAGGGCAACATCAAGGATGCAAGCTATAAGGCCAAGCTGGACCAGACCGATCCGTCATCGGCATGGATGGTGGTGCAGTACGACGAGAAGTGGTATGCCTACAACATGGGAGCCAGGAAACTGCTCACGGTAGGCAATAATGCATCCAATGCCAATACGGCTCCCGCCAAGTTTGACGACACAGCCCAGCCGCTGGAGCTCAAGGCTCAGGGCGATGGTACATTCAGCATGCGCACCGTGCAGGGCAATATGAACTACATGTGCGCTGCCCCTCAGTTGGCCTACCCCATCAGCGTGTGGGAGCCGGGCGACGGCACCAGTTGGGAGTTCAAGGTCAATGATGATGTGGAGGCAGACTATGATGCCTGCATCGAGAAGATTAAGGCCGGCGTGCCTGTGGGCTTTGACGTGAACCTCTCCAACGGCTTTGCATGGGCGGGCAACAGCGTTTCACGCCAGCAGCTGCCCCATGAGATAGCACGCGGAAAGGCTTACACCTTCTACGTGCGTGCTTCCGAGGGCTGGATCTGCCCCGACGGACTGACGATAGACAATGGTGAAGAGCGCTTCACTGTGAGCAGCATCAAGGCGGGCAAGACTGTGACTGCCATCACCATACCTGCCGACAAGGCCACCGGAAACATCATGGTGACGGGCACCTGGAAGCGTGACGAAGCAAACCCAAAAGCCCAGCAACTGGTATTCGACGATGATTTTGACGTGGATGGAGAGCCTGACGAGACCAAGTGGGTACGCACCGTGCGCGAGGGAGCCACATGGAACCGCTTCTGCTCCAACTCTGACAAGGTGGTGTTCAATAAGGACGGATACCTGCACTGCCGCGCTCTGAAGAACCCTAAAGTGACCAGCGAGGACCCTGGAGAGATGATAACCGGCGGTATCAAGTCGCTGGGCAAGCACGACTTCCTGTATGGACGCATCGAAGCACGCATCAAGACCAACCTCCACACCGGCACTTTCCCTGCCTTCTGGCTCATGCCTACCAACAACATAGGCGGCTGGCCACACGGAGGTGAGATAGATATATGGGAGGTGATAAACAATGAGGACCGGGCCTACGGCACTGTACACAACTCATGGGCATGCTGTACCACCGGCCGTCCCAACGGCAGCAACCTGTCGGGCATCAACTATGACGACTGGCACGTGATGACCGTCGATTGGGACGAGAACCAGATAGACTGGTATGTGGATGGCAAGTATATGTGGACCTACAGCAAGAGCAATGTACCTCACGGAGCCGATGCCACCACCAACGGATGGCCTTACGACAAGCCTTTCTATATCATCATGAACCAGAGCGTGGGCAATGGCGGATGGGCTGCAAGGCCGGATGTCAACTTCACCTACGAAACTCTGTTCGACTGGGTACGTGTCTATCAGATTCCCTCCACACCCGACGGCATCGGGCAGACACCTGCTGCCACCAGCCCCATGAGCAACCGCATCTACGATCTGAGCGGACGTCCCGTGAGCGGCAACCTCACCAAGGGAGTGTATATACAGGGCAACAAGAAGGTGGTGAAGTAACCCACCGGCCAGCCACAAGCCTTCAGCCCCACCGACTGAAGCGCTATAATCACCTGAAGGAGGAGACCCCGAGCGGCCTCCTCCTTTTCTGTTCCCAATGGTTCAGTGCGGTGCACCGGCCATCGCAGCGTGCTGCACCGGCCATCACAGCACGCTGCGAAGGCACATGCAGCGCGCTGCCTTCAATGCCTCTACCCTCCTCCCGCTTCGCCGCTGCTGTTTGCCGGAGCCGCAGAAACCTACTCTACAGGGAAAAGCACGCCGTTGTTTGTCACCCCCCTTGCCGATGAGTTCGGATTATTATGGTTATCTTTGCAGATGGTAATGCCCCTTTCAATATACACGTGCAATGGTTCGTATGAAGAGTAGAAACGCCCAAATGGATTTGCTGCGAGTGTTGGCTATGCTGATGATCGTGTTCAATCACCTTGTTTATCATGGTGTACAGCATGTGCCGGCGGCCAGTGCCGGGGCGACGAGTCAGATGAGCGTCCATGCCGTGCAGGCCAACTTCCTGATGCTACAGTTTCTGGCTTACTCTTCCCTCGTGGCAACCAACATCTTCTTCCTCATTACGGGCTACTTTCTGGTGAAGCCGCGTGAGATATCATATGCCGTGGGCAAGTCGTTCAAGCTGTGGCGGGTGATTGTCTTCTATTCGCTCACCATCTATGCAGGGCTGTGTGCATTGGGATTTCTGGACTTCTCCTGGCCGCAGGCCATTGGGCAACTGATGCCCATCCACAGCGGCAATTACTGGTTCATGTCCAATTACCTGGTGGTTCTGCTCCTTTCCCCATTCGTCGCAAGGGCGCTTGACGCACTCGCCCAGAGGGAATACCAGTGGCTTCTGCTCCTATTGCTGGTCATCAACTTTGCACAGGGAGAATGGGGCTACGGCAACATCTTCGGCGGCGACATGTCGTTGGTTTTCGCCTTGTCGCTGTTTTGCCTGGGAGGCTATCTCCATAAATTCGGGATGCCGGAGTACAGGTTTGCCCGTTGGGGCTATCTGGCGGTATATATAGGAACGTGCCTGTTGTTCACGGGCTTCAGCTATCTCCGCCAGGTGCATGCTTTTGTTGCAGAGGGGCAACCCATGCTGCTGGGCAGCCTGGCCAGGAATAGTCTGCCCCTGCTATACTCTGTATGCCTCTTCCTGCTTTTCTCCACCCGCCGATTCAATATCCCCAGGGGCATTTCCCGCCTCTGTGTGACAGTCAGCCCATACGTCTTGGCTGTCTATCTGATACACGACAACGGCTTCTTCCGCAGCATATTGTGGGACTGCATTGTGCGGCCGCAGGACTACCTCTGCTGCTATTGGTTCATCCCTTACTGCCTCTTCGCCGTGGTGGCAATATTCGCTTCGTGCGTGGGCATTGAGTATGTAAGACAGAGGATAGCGGCACTCTTCTGAATGGCCTGCCCGGCAGCTTGGCCCATGCACCCGTCTCCCCCTGCGCTCGGAGCACGCTGCGTATGGGGCTATCGCCTGCCATCCTCTTCATCATACACCTTATTATATATACGCGCGTAAGACTACCCCGCCAGAGCCAGCGCAAAGGTAGCAAGCCCAAAGCAATTTTGCAAGAAAAGCACACCATCATTGTGCAAAAAGGCCAAAGAAGATGGACGCGGCATGAAGAATTTTCTTACCTTTGCACCACCAAACAAAAAAATATCACAGAGAACAGAAAATGGACGACTATCACGCGGAGAACATGACTGAGTGAAGTCCCCCCGATGAGCATGGTTCGCAATCCAGCCCGGGAGGCAAAGCTTTTTTCGTGCACTCCCACATTTTAATCAAGGAACGAACAATGCGCACATTCTGGAATACGAAGAATGGACTGCGAGCCATGGATGAATGGCAGCCCAACAGCTGGGTGCAGGTTACCTGTCCCACACAAGAGGACACAAGATTTCTGGTAGATACATTCGGTGTCCCCGACTACTACATTTCCGATATCGCCGATACGGATGAGAGAGCCCGCTATGACATAGACGAGGGCTGGATACTCATCATTCTGCGCATACCTTATGTCAAGGAGACCAAGAGCCGCACACCATATACCACCATCCCGCTGGGTATCATCATGAAGGGAGATGTGCTCATCACCGTGTGCAACTTCGAGACAAACATGATGATCGACTTCGTCACCTACCAGCAGAAGAGGGGGCTGGGATTCACCGACTCAGTGGATATGATATTCCGTCTGTTCCTGTGCAGTGCGGTGTGGTACCTGAAGCGACTCAAGCAGATAAGCACCCTCATCGACAAGGCCAAGCAGCACTTGGACCGCAATGTGAGCAATGCCGACCTCATAGCACTGAGCCGTCTGCAGGACAGCCTCACGTATTTCGTCACATCCATACGTGGCAACGAGAACCTCCTGTCGAAGTTGAAGTTCAAACTTCCCATCGACGAACTGGATGCCGACATGATTGAGGACGTCAACATTGAGATGAGCCAGGCGCGTGAGACCACCAACATCTACGCCAACATCCTCGATTCCACCATGGACACATACGCCAACATCATCAACAACAACATGAGCGGAGTGATGAAGATGCTCACCAGCATCAGCATCATACTCATGTTCCCCACACTGATAGCCAGTCTGCTGGGTATGAACGTAATCAACGGAATGGAGAATGTATGGTGGGGATTTCCGCTTGCACTCGCCGTTTCGGGGGGTGTCACTGTGCTCTTCATGTGGTATTTCAAGCGTAAAGCCTGGATTTGAGCAGAAATATGAAAAAAAACGCCCAGCCATTAGGCAGGCTGAGAAAATTTGACTTAATTTGCGTCTTATAAGCCTTGAAAAGGGCTAAAGAAACAAGTTTTCAACACAAATAACAGTATGATGGAGTCATCAGAGACTAACGAGACCACTGCCATGGAGCAGTCCGCTGAGATCAATGCAGAAGTAAGGCAGAACGAGCCCACACAGCCCCAGGCTACCGACACAGTAGCTGCCGAGACCGCTGTGAGCGAGCCTACAGAGTCACAGGAGGTGGCTGTGGAAGAGACAGCAGCCGAAAGCGAGGCCACACCCACTGCCAATATATACAAGACCAAGGAAGAGGTGGTGGCACGAGCCAGGCAGATAGTGGAGACAGGTGAGGCTTCTGACAAGCAGGAGCTGGACCTTCTGAAGCAGCTCTTCTACAAGTTCCACAACGCCGAAGCTGTCAAGGCACGCGAAGAGCACTTTGCTGCCGGTGGCACCGAAGAGGACTTCCAGCCACCAGTGGATACACAGGAGCCCGTCTTCAGAGCTGCCATGCAGACCATCAGAGAGCGCCGTGCTGCACTGCTGCAGGAGCAGGAGATTCAGAAGAAGAAGAACCTGGAGCGCAAACTTCAGATTCTGGAGCGCATACAGCAGCTGGCTGCCACACCCGACGAAGCCAACCAGGCCTACGACGAGATGAAGGCTCTGCAGGCCGAGTGGAAGGAGATAAAGGCCGTTCCAGCCGAGCAGGCTACCGAACTGTGGAAGAATTACCAGCTCTACGTGGAACAGTTCTATGACCTGCTGAAGCTTGGTCATGAGCTGCGCGACTATGACTTCAAGAAGAACCTGGAAACCAAGACCCGTCTGTGCGAGCAGGCAGAGGCACTGGCCGAAGTGCCCGACGTGATACAGGCATTCAACCAGCTTCAGAAGCTGCACCAGGAATGGAAGGAGACCGGACCCGTAGCCAAGGAGATACGCGAGGAGCTGTGGACACGCTTCAAGAACGCTTCCACCGTGGTCAACAAGCGTCATCAGGCTCACTTCGAGGCTATCAAGCAGGCCGAGGAAGAGAATCTGGCCAAGAAGACAGCCCTCTGCGAGCAGCTGGAAGCCGAGAAGACCGACGGTCTGAAGACCTTTGCCGACTGGGATGCAGTGACACAGCGAATCATCGCGCTGCAGGCTCAGTGGAAGACCATAGGCTATGCACCACAGAAGGTCAACGCACAGATATTCGAGCGCTTCCGCAAAGGATGCGACGCTTTCTTTGAGCAGAAAGCCCAGTTCTTCCGCAAGCTCAAGGAGGAACTCAATGCCAACCTGGCCAAGAAAAAGGAACTGGTGGAGAAAGCAGAAGCGCTGGCCACAAGCACAGAGTGGCGTAGCACCAACGACATACTGGTCAATCTGCAGAAACAGTGGAAGGAGATAGGCGCTGTGCCACACAAATACTCCGACGCTCTATGGAAGCGCTTTGTGGGTGCATGCGACAAGTTCTTCGAGGCGAAGAAGAAAGCCAACTCCGAAGCACACGGCGAGGAGAAGGCCAACATGGAGCAGAAACAGGGCATCATAAGCGCTCTGAAGGAGCTGGCAGCCAAGGAAGGCGAAGACATCATGCAGCAGGTCAAGGAACTGCAGCAGAAATGGAACGAGATAGGTCATGTACCCTTCCGCGAGAAGGACCGCCTCTACAAGGAGTACCGTGAGGTGTGCGACAAGATCTATGGTGCATTCAGCGCCACACAGCGCCAGCGCAGGATGAACAACTTCCGCACCAACCTGGCTCAGAAGATAGAGAAGGGAGCAAGCACCATAGACACTGAGCGCCAGCGCATGATGCGTGCCTATGAACGTATGCAGGAGGAACTCAAGACCTATGAGAACAATCTGTGCTTCCTGACAAGCAACAGCAAGAAGGGCAACAGCCTGGTGGATCTGGCCAAGAAGAAGGCCGACAAGCTGCGCGAGGAGCTGTCGCTGCTGGCCCAGAAGATAAAGGCTGTGGATGAGCAGATAAGAAAGGAGAGAGAAGAAAAGGGTGAATAACCCGCTTCCTCCACCCTATGATACCGAGCGTGGGAGTATGCACTTACTCCCACGCTCTTCTTTTTCCCCCGTCCATCGTACCTTGCCCCTCCCGTCGGCCAGACCGGGCGAAAAAACGAAGCAAGGATACTTGGCAAAGTAATACTGGATACTTGCCCGTTTATCCTTGGATACATTGCCAAGTATCCAAGGATACTTTTTCGGGGCAGTTCAGTCGGCCAGAAGCCCTGCACCGCTTGTGTTCATCCATGATTTCACTGGGCACTACTTCTCTTCATAAACTGAATCATTTGACAGTGTAGTAGAAGTCCTACTGAATCAGTTGTCACTTGCCTGGGAATGGCACTGCTAATGAAAACATTCCAACCTAGCTTAGACTGATTCGACCATGCCTACAAACTGTCATTTGACTACCCGTTTCTTTCCTCCTGATATATATATACCGTGCGAGGGTTTTCCCGCAGTCTTGCGTCCTTGTAGATCGTATGTGATATTTTGGTTCTGGACGTTCTCTGTTGTGCTGTGGATGCTGGTTGTCAGTTCTCCCTTTTCATTTGGCCACATATCATAGAGGACTTTGCCGCCCTGCTCGAAGTGGACGAGGATGGAGCGGTAGTCGTTCACCACGTTGCTGTTGCACATCCACTCCATATACCAGGCTTCTGTAGGCCCGAAGATACAGTCACGCCCCTGCCATGATGTCACACCTATCCCCTTTATGATGGTGCGGTTGTTTAGCTCCACATATTCCAGAGGGAGGTTGGTTCCAAAGGTCCCGGTCTTTATCTCTTCTATGCTACCATATATATAAGGGTTCCTGGCGCTGGTGCTTTGGGAGTTTGGCAGCCTGAAACTGCGTAGCTCCTTGCCTGCTTCCCATTGGAAATTGTATGCGAAGCAGGAAGCGGATATGTTTCCGTAGGACAGGAAGTACGGTGAACTGAGCATGATGTGCGGTCTGTCCAGTTTCTCTATGAAGTATGCAACGGAGTCGGGAATCCCTTCTATATGTCTCCAGACTTTCATTCGCGTTGAATTCAATTTCGTTGTGTCGCCCTTGATATAGAAGTCTGTGCGCTCGTAATTGGGGATGTACTTGGTTGTTCCGCCGTCATTCACTTCGGTAAACCACGATTCATATCTCAGTGTATCCAGCTTCAATTCAGTCCAGCGCGTTCCTTCTTCGTAATAGCCTTGGGCGTGAGAAGGGAATGTAAGTATGGTAAAACAGATGATGCAAGCGATAACTTTCATATTAACAATTGTCTTCATTTCCTTAATGTTGATTGCGTAACCATAAAACGTGCACCTTTTTCTATGGTTACATTTCTGTGTAACGTTAAAGATCCCGTTTTCTCTAGTTCTGTTATACTGCCAACTTCGAAAACCACTTCTCCTTGTTCTCCGTTTCTTATATCACTGCCTACGCTTACATCTGTGGACTGGATGTAGTTAGTGCCCGATACTGTAGTATTTTGGAGATTGAGAGGCAATATCCAAGGAAGGCAATTCCTGCCAGTCAAAGTCACAAGACAATTCTCGGCCCCCGCAATAGACATAGCACCATCATGAAAATTTGATGGAACCACATATGGCTTTCCATTCTTAACAAGAGGACAGATGCTTATATATGTGCTGTCAGAACAATCACTCGAAGTTACAATCATGTGTTCTTGTTCATATTTAACCGTAGCCTTTTGTTTCTTCGGAACAGCCGTCCAAATGTTTAGATCTGGACAGCCAATGATATTTATTGTCAAAGAATGGTGATGCCTCCCGTCATTATCTTCATTATGTAGTTTGGCAAGATTTAAGCTTTCACCAATATTGTGTTTTGCAATATATTTGTTGAAACATTGCTGCACAAGATACGTGAATTCTTCAAAACCCACCCGTGTATTACCTATCAAAGCTGGCCCTCCGTAATCTTTTCCTGTTGTAAAAGAACGAGCAAAATTCAAATAATTACCGAACATTTCCTTTTTAAAATTATCAAAAGAGGCAATATAACATGAAATTCCATAAGCAACCATTGGATAATTCTTATTTGTTAATTATGTCAAAAGCAAACCGTTCGAATCCTCCAGTAATATTCCTGAGTCGTCCACAGGGCTTT
>OCHM01000799.1_pt1 | contig 17636 bp, 19 predicted proteins | sample 1538901 | NCBI WGS metagenome assembly OCHM01 (sample SAMN04571734, study PRJEB22368) | human gut metagenome | biome: human gut; material: stool | host: Homo sapiens | place: Luxembourg | collected 2012-11-08 | reverse complement strand
CCGGGGTTTCGTTTGCTGAGCATCAATAGTACCGATTCGTCCACATAGTTGTCTATCAGCAGCAGGGATTTCCGGGCGGAGCGTATCAAGTCGGTGGCGAACTTGTAGGCATCGAACAGCTGGCCGTCGTAGAAGATGCCCTCCACGGGCGGCAGCGAAGTGCGGACGAAAAACTCCACCTTGTCCGTCAGATAGTCAATCTGTTTTTCATGCTTTTGCAGCCTTGTATCAATCTGTTCCATCCGTTGATTGACCAAATAGCCTCGCAACAAGTAGTCCTTCAGCACCTTGTTCGCCCATTGGCGGAACTGCGTGCCGCGATGGCTTTTTACCCGGTAGCCTACGGAGATAATGACATCGAGGTTATAATAATCCACTTGGTAGGTTTTACCGTCGGAAGCAGTGTAGGCAAATTTTGCCCAAACTGACTCTTTAAACAGTTCGCCTTCTTTGAACACATTGCGGATATGCTTTCCTATTACACTGATGTCCCTGCCGAACAGCTGTGACATTTCTTCAATCGACAGCCACACCGTCTCGTTTTCCAGTCTGACTTCCAGTTTGATTTCGCCATCCGGCTGGTATAGTATGATTTCGCCTTGGTTCTCCATTGATGCTGCATTTTCTTTAAGAAGTGCAAAGATAAGATATTTATCTGCTTATCCATCAAATGCTTCGGCTTTTTCTCCCATTATTCCTTTTTCCAGTATGTCAAAGAACGATATTGCTTTATGGCTGCGTTCAATCGAAACCGAAGGTCGGCGTAGCCAATTGAAATCCGATTGTATTTAAGTATGAGGATTTCTAATCCGATATATAATACATTTTAAACTATTTCGGATTGCAAATCCTGATGTTCATTGCCGTCGGTTCTACGTTCAATCGGATTTGCAATCCGATTGTATTGAGTATGAGGATTTCTAATCCGACACATAAATACATTATAAAGTATTTCGGATTGCAAATCCTGATACTCATTGCCGACGGATTACAAATCCGCCGGGATGGTTTGCAAATCTGCCGGAACGGACATTATTGATTAAATATATTCTCAATTGTCGGCTCAGATTATGCCTAGGTGGGAGTAACGGATGAAATTCTATAACATCCTCTTTTCTTCCATTAGGAAATATCCAAAGACCTCCCCAGCCATTAGGATGTATGTTTACTCCAACAGTATGAAGCACTCCCTGTAAAGGTAGAGAAAACCAACGTAATCTAATTGTATTATTTGCAGCATTATCTATTCTTCCAGGTGAAACATCAGACAAATAATCATTTGCGTATAGTCTTACCCAATTGAAAATATTTTCTTCTTCATTTCCAGATAACTGGAACTGCAATAAAGGATTTGATTTATTAATACTAAAATTTGTTCTATTATCGTTGAAAGAAAATTTTAGCATACCTTTTTTCTCCTCTTTTTTCATTCTCCTACTAACCTTCTCCTTATTCTGTCTCACTTCGTACATAACCATCAAATTTTCAAGATTATTACTCCATTAAAAACTCTTGAAGTAGCCGCCCGTGAGGGCGGTGCTTTCTAATTTCAAGATTTTAGCCCAACGGATTTTCGTTCTGGTCGTTATCCTCTTCCTCGCCACCGGGCGTACTATCCTTGGTGTCGGGGCTAAGCTCTATCCACTCCAGATCGTCGCTATCTACGAGGGCGCGGGTGTAGGTGCCGCCGGACAGCTTGGTGCGTTCGGGGACGAACTCTACGCGCACCGCCTTCACTTGCTTCTCGAAGTCGAAGTCGTCGAGGGACTTCACGCCGGTGGTGTCCAGCGTGTAGCGGAAGTAACCGAGGCCTTTGATGTGGACGCTCTTGCCCTGGCTCATGCGGGTGTGCATCACGCCGGCGATGTCGCCCAGCACGGCTTGCACGTCACTGTTGCTTACTGTGGAGATTTTCGACAGGTCTTTGGCGATGGTCTCCGTTTCTACGGGTTTGCCCTGCACGATGGCGCGGGGGTAGTAAACCGATTGTTTCTTGTTGAACATTTTCTTCCAGAATGGCATGACTTTAAAATTTTAAGTGTTACTATTTATGTCTTTCCGACTTCACTTTCCCGAGTCGCTGACTTGAGGAGGTCGAGTCAGCGACTTGTGCGCCTCTTGTCGCTGACTCGGGAAAACGGGTCGTTACTCGTAACCGTCGGATTGCAAATCCGACGGGACGGAAAATCCTTATACTTTTTGCCGACGGATTACAATTCCGTCTGGACGGGGGCAGCGATATTTACGGGATAAAAGGTATCACTGACCCAATCCGTTTTTTTATGTTTACATCCATATTGATGCCCATTGATAATTACACTCAGGCAATCTTGATACTGGGTGAATACGATTCCATCGCTCTCCCTTATATTTTTCTTGCTGAGGAAATCATTAAAAACTTTCATATCCGCATCTGCAAATTCTTGTGAAATCAAAGTAGAATGACCGGAAGTATCCGCATTGCGATGTCCTATAATATGTTTGTCACTCACAAATGCAACCAAGGGAAATATATTGCTAAATAGTATCCCTTCATCGGGCTGTGAATGACACGAATTCCATATTTTCGTAACTCTCTCAATACAAAACGAATATGCATTGGCTAACTCTTCAGGTAAATCAGGTTTTTCATCAGGAATATCGGGAGATGGCATATGTTCAATTACTACCGGTTTCTCCGCATCAACTGCTTGGACTTCCAGTGTTGGTTCGCTTAGTTCGTTTGAATCTTGATTGATCAATGCCAATATTTTTGCGTTATCTTTTACAGCATTTATAATCTTCTCTCTTGTTACGCCATTTGCTTGACACCAAGATTTAAATAAATCCATCTTGCCAATGTTTGCCAGGGCCATTGTGTAAATTTTCGATAAAGAAGGAGATTTTTGACGTCTATTTGACATGGATTTTGGCGGTTGCTTCTGTACTATTTTCCGTTCTGAGGAAGAGATTACTCGGCTTACTTTTTCTTTATTCTGCCTCGCTTCGTACATACCCATCAAATTTTAAAAGTTATCACTATACTGAAATCTCTCGAAAGACCAGCCGCCCGTACGGGCGGCCGCCTAAGTTCTCTTTATACCCCTTCCGGACTATCGGTCTCGCCGCTTCCGCCCGTGGCTTGTGTCACCGTGCTGCGGTCGATGCTCAGTTCCACGCTGTTGGCGGCATCGCGCATCTTCTGCTTGGGCGTGAAGACGATTTTCGGGGTGTTCAGCGCGTCCTTGACGGTGACCTGCTCCGGTGTGTCCATCATCTTAGAGGTGACGGAGACTTTCAGCGAGCCAAGCTCGGCGAGGTCCACGCTGATGCCCTGGCGGAGCGACTCGTACACCACGTTCGAGAGGCTGACAAGGGCGTTGCGCACGTCGCCCTCCGACAAGGAAGTCTCGCGCACGATGCGATCGATGAGCATCTTGTCGGTCAGCTTCTGCTGCGACTTCAACTGTGCGTAATACACGGTCTGTCCTTTGCGTTCGCCCACAGACTGCACTCTTGATTTGATTTCGTACTCTAACATGATTTCTCTATTTAAAACATTAAACAGTAGTTGCTTTTCCGACCCATGCATGCTTCATTTTCGTTCCATGCATGACTCGTTTTTTGACACATGCATGGGTCGTTTTAGCTCTTTTTATAGGTTTGAAAATCCTGATACTTTTGACCGTCAGGTTGCAAATCCGACGGGACGGAACTCAATCATACTTTGTTCCATTTACGGTAGCACCATTTTGGAATGTTATAGTGCCACAAGTACCAGAATCGCCCTTACCGATATTCTCGGCGACACCATTACCTTTCGTGGCGTTAACTACAGTGTTTTCGCCTTGAATCAGAATATCGCCACACTTGCTTAGCACACCCGTACCGATTCCTGCTGCATACGGACCGCCCTGTGCGGTGATATTGCCGCCGTTAATGGTAATATTGCCGCATTGGTTTCTCCCACTAGCACACACACCTATACCTGGATTTCCCCAAGTGGAGTCGTATGAATTGCTGGAGGAAGCGTTAATCGTCCCACCATTAATTACAATTGCTGCACTATTGATTGCATTGATGCCGGGACTATAATGCCCCTTTCCTTTTACCTCCAATTCTCCAGAACCTTCTATAGTCAATGTCCCATTATTTATTAAGATACCTGAGCAATATTGAAATGCTCCTGTGCAAGTGCTCTCTATTTTGTTCTTACCGGACAGTATAAGAGTAGTACTGCCATTGCAGGTAACTGCGTCTCCTACCGACTGGGGATTGAGGCTTACATTTTCCAATATCACTTTACTGCCGGCTTCTACTTTCAGTTTCAAGTCTTTGTTTTGTCCGTTACCTTTCAGATGTACATTGCCGCTGACAGTGTATTCTGTTCCGGAGATTTCTGCAACATTGACTTCTGTCATTTTCTCGTTTACAGTCAAAGTGACGACATGTAGTTGTCCCGCTTGTGTAAGGACTTCAGAGGTGGAGCAGTTCACCGTCTTGCTATCAATCGTCAACTGGAAAGCATTGTCTTTCAATGTGAGGTTCGGAGTTACATTTGCTTCATAACACACTTTACCGTTGTTGTAAGTGGCTTTGTGCATGGGTATATAATTGGTCGTTCCACCTGCTGCTACATTTCCTTTATCGACCGTGCAGGAAGTCGGCGCAAGGACGCTTACCGAAGCATCTGTCAAGTCTGCGGTACTTTCATCGGAAAAGACCACGCGCACTTTGGCAAGGGCGTGGGTAAAGTGGAGTGTTACGTCAGTGTCGTACTTACCTTCTCCGCTACCTTTCAAAACATAAGCCAATTTGTCTTTTTGATTATCAAGCTGCACAGTCGTTGCGGCAGGATACCATGCCGTCACAGTCGTTGTAGCCGTATTCTTCCAATACAGCGTCTTGTCGGGAGTAAGCGTTTGTCCGGCATTCAGCGTATAAGTTGCCACATCGCCATCAGCGTAAAGCTGTACGCCTATATGCTCCGTGCCGTTCCAATCAAACTTGCTACTCATACCGTCCTCTTTCTCGCTGACACGTGTCTGCGCCTCTTTTGCGCCCCACGGCTGCGCAGAGCTTTCCGTCTCTATTGCGACGGAGGCTATCTCCAAGGGGTATTTGCCTTCGGGCAGGGTGTCGGTGCCGTCCGTCAATTCGTCGTTAGTGCAGGCGGCAAACAGCAGGAGTGCCGCCCCGAAAATCATTCTTGATAAAATCTTCTTGTCCATATCTTTGTTCCTTTTTTATTCTTATCCTCCAATTTGTACCGTAGGGCATCCGGCGACGATTACGCCGCCATGTGCCGTGCTGTCGCCCATACGTGCGGCAGGCTTACCGCCAATCAGCACCGTTGCCGACCCTTTGATGATGGTGTCGGGCGGGCCGACGCAGGTACACATATCGCCCATCACCGCCGCAGGCAGCTTGCCTATCAATACCGTGGGCACTCCCGGCCCTATTATCGGACCGCCCACATGGGGTATGGGAGGCAAGCCCGGTGTCTGCATAGGGCAGGTGTGCATGTCTGTCAGTCTTGCTGCGTTTGGCATATCTGTTCTCCTTTTTTAGTTTATCATCACCAGTGCACCCTTCACGGTGGTCTGTCCGCTGGCGGAGAGTTCCGCCGTGGCGTTGCCTTTCACCGTCGCGCCCATCTTTGCCTGCACGTTGACGTTCAGTCCTTCGAGGCTGGCATCCTGCTTGGCAGTGCCGCTGAGTTTCATCGTGGCATCCATCGTGATGTTGCCCTTTGCCGTCAGCTTGATGTCTTTGGCGGACGAGAGCGTGATGCCGTCCTTGTCCATCTTCACCTCGTTGCCGTTGGTATCGGACAGGGTGACGGACTTGCCGTCGTCGCTCAATTCCACCTTATTGTTTCCCGGGGTGGAAACCGTGATTATCTTCTTCTCCTCGTCGAACTCTATTTTTAGCTGTTCGCGAGTGACGAGGGCTTTCTTGTTGTTCTCCGCCACGTATTCGTAGGGTGGCGTGTGCTTGCTACCGTACAGACTGCCGAGGATGACCGGATGCGTAGGGTCGTTGTTCACGAAGCCCACTAATACCTCGTCCTCCGGTTCGGGCAGCCAGAAAGAGCCAGAGCCGCTCGTGGCGTACAACGTGGAGAGACGCGCCCAAAGCAGCTTGTCCTTTCCCTCCAGCCACGGCAGTTCCACCTGTATGCGGCATTCCCCGGCAGGGTCGCCGTCTAATTTCTTCACCACCGCCGTATGCAGCCCCTCCATGCCGGGAAGCAGGCCGGAGGCAGAAGGGCTGACCACATCCGGCTCGTCAGTGATGCCGGCAGGGTCGATGCCGATGCCCGCCTCGGTAATCCATTCGTTCTTTTCGATAATGTGCGTCACCGAGCCGATGAAGGCATTTCCGCCAAAGCGTTTGCCCAAGCCTTTCAGTTCGATGATGCAGCCGGGCACGGCTTCCGCAGCCCCATAGAAACTCACCTTGCCCCGGTAACGTGCCAGTCCGGCTTTCAGGGCGAGGCTGTCCGCCCATACCTTCAGCACGGTGCTGTCGGTGGGGGCATCGGTCTGGAGCAGCATATTGTCGGCTGCTGCCATGTTATTAGGTTCCAAATCACCTTGCCTGTTCAGAGTAGGGACGGATGCGCTTTCCCTGACCTGCGCCTGCTCCGAAGGATTCCACGACACGGCATCGTAGCCGGAGAACTGGTCGCCTGCCGAGAGTCCGCAATCCAGCGAGATAAGGTCGTTGCCATAGGTAACGGTCAGCACCGCCGGTTCGCCTACCTTGGGCTTGAACACCTTGATGTCGCGGCCCGTGGTGAGGATGAACATTCCGCAGGCATCGGCACGCGAAAGGGCGAAGTCCCAGTCCGTGCAGTAGTATTGCACCATCTCCGGGTGCCGGTAACCGGTGTCGTCCACCGACACGCTGCCGTAGCCGGATAGGGCTTCCTCTATCATCTCCGAGTCTTTCTTCTTCTCGAAGATGCGGTTCTTGCGTCCCTGCGTGGCAGGCCAGGCATGGTCGCGGCACTCCACCACCATCATCGAGCGGTGTCCCTTGCCGATGCGGATGCTTGTCTGCATGATGATACCCTCGAACAGGGTCTTCTGGTCGTTCAAGTCTCCGGCATCGATACGGATGTCAGTGCCCGGCTTGAAGCTGTCCGAATCGCTCTCGTCGAAGGTCTGCTTGTCCATGTCCCCGGCGTTGAAGCACAGGGTCGCCTTGCCGATACGGTTCAGTTCGAGGCGTATGCGTGCCGAGACAAGCTCATAGGAGCCGTCGAGCGGTTCGCCACTGCAACGGATGGTCCATGCCAGTATGCGGTCTGCATATTTCGAGGGTGAGTCAGCCATATATTTTCAGTTCTTTAGTTTGTAAGTTTACTTGTCAACTCGTCTCCTTGTTAACTCTTTTTCAGCGGCGGGAAGAGAAGCTCCGTCCCTGCCGGGATGTTCCGGAAGCCGGTGAGGTTGTTGAACCTTGCCACCTGCCGCACCAACTGCGAGTCACCGTATATCCTGTGGCAGAGGTAAGGCAGCGTCTCGCCCTCCTTGACGGTGATGAGCCGGGACATGTCGGGCGACTGCTTGGAGAACTTCTTGCGCTCCTCCTCCCCGCAGCGATAACCCGTGAAAGTCAGGGACACCGATGCCCGGAGCGGAACGCCCTTGTCACTGAACAGGGTGTACTCCACATCCATCTTTTTCACCTGTCCCTTGAAGAGCAGTTCCACGTACTGCACCAGCACATAGGAAGGGCGGTGGCCGTCGCTGTTATAGGTGTAGAGCAGTTTCTCTATTTCCTGTATCTTGTCGTACACCTTGTCCTTCTCCTCCGTCCCTTCCACGATGCCCGTACAGTCTATGGTGAATTTGAACGACAGGTTCTCGGCCTTGTAGCGCACGAACCGCACATTTCCGCCGATGGCGCCGAGCTGCCTGTCCTCCGCATATTCGATTCCCTTGTCGAATTTGAATGTATTCGGGTCCAGCAGCACGGTATAGGAGCCTATCTCGCTGCCGTACTTTCCATCCGTATATGCCTTGAATGTCAGATGCTTCATTGCTTTCACTGTTTTACGTTCACCGTTCCCTTTTATCGGAGCGCACCGTATGGTTGGCTGCCTCCTTTTCGGACAGTTCCTCCAGCACGGCCTTTTTGAGAAGTTCCACCGTTCCCGGGGAAACCTCCTCCGGAAGGATGATTTTCTTCTCCACCACGGTGCTTACATGTATTTCTTTGATAACTATCGGCATTATTTGTTCCTGCTTAATGATTGGTATCGTAATGTAATGGTCTCTGCGGCAATCTTGCTTTCAGAGGCGTTCAGCGGGCTGACGGTCCACTTGACGGGGTAAGCCCGTTCGCAAGTCCACCTCGCTATCGGCTTGCCCTGTTCGTCGAGCAGGGAGATGAGCAGCGTGCATGGCTTTATTTTGGCTCCGTACATGAACCGGAAAGTGTTCTTGACCCATACCGTGATTTTCTCGTTGATGGGTTCAATCGCGCGTTTCAGGGTGATGTCCGTGACCTTTACATCGACCGGCAGCTCCGTTTCATCCTTTCCTTTTTCAAGCACGAGCTCCTGACCCAGGCCGTCCACCTCCGCGAAGGAGGCGGATGCCTTGTCATTTCCCCACTGGAACTCTACCGAGAAATGGAAGAGTACGGGAGGTTTCCATGTCTTGCTGTCAGGAGCCATGCTTGAACGGTATAGGAATTACATTATGCCGGGGTTACGCCTTCGTGCGCAAGCACGATGGTTTCCATGGATACGCCGTTGCCGTCGGCCTTGAAACCCTCCACGGTATATTTCTTCGGCCAGGCATTGGTCAGCTTCCAGCTCTGCACCGGATTGTTGCCTTCGTCTAAGAGGGCGACGGTCACGCCTTCGCGCTGGATGATATTCATATTGACCTTGTTTATCCAGTCCCAGAGTTTCTTGTCATCCTTGAACATCGCTTTCTTCAGGGTCACATCGCCGCTCTTGCGCAAGCCCGGCATCTTGACCTTGGTGAAGCCCGACATGTCGCCGGAACGGTATTCTATCACGTCGAACTCTACATCGAGTCCCGACACTTCCTTGCAGGAGATTTTACCCACATTCGATATTTCCACGCTGAAATGAAATTCAGGTACGGGCCATGTTTCTTTGCTCTGTTCAGCTCCAGTTTCTGCCATAATATTATGATTTTAAAAGTGATCGATTCTATTTATTTGTTTTCGCTTACCAACCGTCATCAGCTCTTCTGCATCTGCTGCTGGAAGGTGATTTCGATGAATTCTGCCGGACGGGTGATGGCCACGAGCACGGTGATGCGCATGATGCCGTCCAGGATGTCGTTGGCGGTCATGGTGTCGCCCAAGCCGACATGGACTTCGTAGGCATCCTCCGGAGTCGCCCCGGCAAGTCCGCCGCGCTTCCACACGCTGCGCAGGAAGTTGTCTATCATCGAGCGCACGTTCATCCAGGTGGCAGCCACGTTCGGCTCGAACACGTATGCCTTGGCCGCGTTCTTCACGGACTCTTCGAGGAACATCATCGTGCGGCGCACGTTCACATACCGCCAGTCCTGCGAGTTGCCGTCCAGCGTGCGTGCTCCCCATACCTTGATGCCTTCGCCCGGGAAGGTGCGGATGGCGTTCACCGCCTTGCCGTTCATCGGCATGTTCAGGTCTTCCTGCATGGCGTTATCGATGTTCTCCGTGGGGCTGTTCACATAGTTCACGGACACGTTTGCCGGTGCTTTCCATACACCGCGGGTGTTGTCCACCATCGTGTAGAGTCCTGCCATGGCTGCCGAAGGGGGAAGCAGGTTCAGTTTCTCACGCACCTTGTTCACGATGTACTGGTAGTCCTTGAAGTTTTGCAGGAAGGCGTTGTGCAGGTTGTTCTTCATGGCGGCAAGTTCGTCGGCGGACAATGCCGTGCCTGCCGCACTTGCTGCCGGTGCCTCTTCCGCTGCGCCATCTGCCGGAGCAGCCGGTGCCATGCCGTCCTTTATCGCCTTGAACACCGAATTGAAATACTCCGGGAACTTGGAGTCCGGCCCGAAGAACGGAGTCAGGTCGGGAGCCGCCTGCGCATAGTCCCAGGTCAGCACCGTACCGTCGATGTCCTTGTCGGAAAGCACCGAGGTGTTCAACCACGGATAGTAGGCCGCACCGTAGGAGAGGTAGTTCGCACCCACGTTGGTACGGAACGTTTCTATCTGTTTTGCCATGACCTCGTTGTCGGCCGCCTTGGGCTGCACGTCGAGGATGGCGAAGCGGTTCATCATCTCGCCGCAGTGGGCCAGCACCTGTGTCTGGATGTCCTTGCAATCGGGCGTGGAGGCGGCTTCGGGAACAACCACCATCGTGATCTCCTGTTCCTTCTTCAAGGCGGCGAGTGCCGTAACGACCTTTTCCTTGTCCACCGCCTTGCCTTCAGCGTAGGTACCGATGGAGACAATGTAGCAAGTGCCGCCGCCGTTGGCGAAGAACATCACCATGTGGTAGTAGAGCGAGAAGGGTGCGCTTTGGTCTTCCACGCGCAGGAGCTTGCTTCCATCCGGGGAGGGGATGCCGTAGAATGTCTTCGAGGAGTCCGCTTCCGGATTGTCCACCACGGACAGGGTGAACCGGGGAGCCGGCGCCCCGCCGAAATACTGCTGGAACTCCGTCATGGACGTGATTTTCCAAGGTTTGTCCACCAGCGAGTCCGCGCCGTTCCGTGCCTTCTCGGTGATACCGATGAAAGCGGGGATAGCGGTAGAAGCCTCGACTACTGAGTTCGGGAAAGCGTTTTTCTCTACGATATAAACGCCCGGTGTCTTCATTTGTGCCATACGCTTTTTAATTTTAATGGTTTGACATAGTGTTATTATGATTTGATTCTTATTCTCTCTACAAGCTGCATACCTGCCTTAGCAGCCCGGGTTCCGCATCCATGAATCTGCCCGGCTCCGGAGGGTCGACATGCCTGAGCACCGTCTGCTTCCGTCCGATGCCGCCTGCAGGTACCACCACTTTCAACCGGTAGCCGTAGCTTTCGTGCATCGGGACAGGTTCTTCGGAGACGGTACGCAGCAGATTCCTGCCGTACATTCTTGCCACCTCGAAAGGAGGGAAATGCAGCTTGCCGCCCGTTTCCTCCATGAGATACTTTCCCGGCGGGATATTCTCCCCGTCGCGGGGGACAAGCAGATACTCCCACCGGTATGCCGGGACATGGAACTGCAAGGTGCAGGTCATCGGCTTTCCCTCCCGTGCCGCCTTGACTATCTTGTCTGTCATGCGGATACGGATCCGGCAGAATCCGGAACCGATGCCGCGCTTCGGTGCGGTCTCACGGATGACCTTCACCGCGTCGGCTGTTTCTTTCTTCAACGGCAGTTCCAGTTCGTAGGCAGCACCGGGGTCGAAACCGTCCCACAGCGTGTACAGTACGAATGAGGGGGCGGACAGTTCCATCTCTAATGCCAATACATCGGAGGAGGTGTCCACACCCGCGCCGTCGTTGTCATACAGTATCGTCCATTCGTTCTCGCCGAGCTGCCTGAACAGCAGTCCGCGGCGATGCCACAGTGCCGCTTCCGCCGGAGAAATCCGGCAGCGCAGGGAACGGCAGATACCTCTGTCGAAGTAGTCGTGCCCGACCCGCAGGCTGTATAAAGGACGATAATCCATAGCTATATCTGTTTCATTGTTCTGTTTTTATGTCTTCACATCCGTACCGGCGGTCGTACCGCTGCCCGACACGATGGAAGAAGGGTCGATGGTCAGACCGCGCACCTTGCAGATGACCGACGGGTAATATTGCCCGCCCATGGTCGTCCAGATGTTGTGCAGATCCATTGTGGACATCGGCACCACTTCAATCGTATAGCGGTGCCCGCCCGTCTCGAATGCCGGGACGGACTGTATAAATGCCAGTGTCTCGGACAGGACGGAGAGTGATTCCGCATAACGCCTGCTCTCATAGACTGCCGCCAGCATGATGTGCATGTTCATCATCAGGGGCGCACCCTTGCCCACGAAACCGCTTCCGCTGCGCTGCATGTACGTCCTGTCTCCCGAAGCCTCCTTTTCGAGGTTGACTAAGGAGATGACTACCTTGTTCGGCGTTTCCTCTCCGGCGGAGCCTATCAGTCCCACCGTGGCCAGCCCTTCGGGGCGATGACGGGTACGGGACAGGTATTCGTCCAGCCGTTCGGCGTAATATGTCAGGATGCGCTTTATCATTTCATCATGTTGTTTTCAGTCTCTGTATGCATGTCCGTTTTTAAGGCAATTCCACTTCTCCGCTGCCGGTTGCTCCGTCCGTGTCCCAGTTGATATTCCCGTCAGAGACACTCACTTCCAGTTTGTCGCCCTTGATGGTGATGGTATAGGTGTATTCCTTGCCGGGTGCCCATTCCTTCTCTGCAGTGGTTGTATAGACAAAGCTGTCGTATCCCTCGGCGGTGATGGTAAAGAGCTTTGTGCCATTGCTTACCGTCTGCGGGATGACGATGGCTTCGTAGGTGGCAAGGACCTTGCTGTCTGTCTGCCCATCCTTATCATTCGCATTACGGGGCGTGATGTCTTCGATTTTCTGTCCGGATACGCTCCATGTCCCGTAATGGCTATCGTCATCGTCTACGAACGTGGTCGGAGCGGCGTATGTGCCTTGGGTAGCCACGCCGCCTATCGTCAGTCCGGTGACGGAGAAGTTGGCAGGCGTATCTTCGCCACGGACAATCTGTATCTTGACTTTCGCCACTTGGTGGTAGAACTGAAGACTGACACCATCCTTTCCGTCTGAAAAGCCCGATACACGACCGGCATAGAGGAAGTCGCTCTGGGCGTAGCCGTCCTTGCTCTGGTCCGTATTTACGGCATGGGAGGACGGCAGTTCTCCGGTCTTTGCAGTATTTCCACCCACATACCACGCACGTATCGCTTTCTTCTCGCCGGATGCCTGCCAGTACACGTCATTGCCATCGGTTTTGTTCATCGTTCCACCCTTTGCTACTGTGTAGGTCTGCATCGTGGCATTGCCCCACTGCGGTTCGCCCGATGTGTAGTTGTCATATACCTGTACATACACTTGTTCATTGCTCCACTCGTTATCCACCGTACTGCGGGTGGCAGGGGTGGCAACGGTCTCTCCTATGGAGGATGCGGTCAGCGTCAGCGAGTATTTTCCGGCAGGCAACGGAGTGCCTTGTCCGCCGTCGGAAAGCTCGTCCTGCGAGCAGGAGGCCAAAGCCAAGGCAGTTATCAGCCCTAAAGCAAACTTGTGTCGTAATATTCTACGTTTCATGTTTTCGATGCATTAATTGTTTATTCTTGTGCCACCGCCCGCCGCGACGCGGGCAGCTACACCTTATATAATAGGTATCTCTCCGTGCTTACGCCTCTTGCACGGGGTGGCTCCGGGTATTCTCCATTCTCTTACTTACTGCTGCGAGCGTACCCACACGTCCTTGAACTCGCCTGTCGCCACTATCTGACCGGTAGCGGGGTCGTAGCATTCGGTATAGGCAGTCGAGTAGGTATTGTCATCCTCGAAAGTGACGGGAGAAGCGATTTTCACTTCCTCGCTGCCCTCTTTCGTGGTGCGCACTTGGAAGGTCTTGTTGTTGAAGCTCCATCCGCCGCCCATCTCGTATTCCTTGTTGCCCACCTTGTAATAGTTCTTCCCGGTGCCGTCTTCACGGTATTCCACCCATGCTTCGTCGGGTTCATACTTGTTGTATTCTTTCCACTCGCCGTCCTTCTTCTCGTAAGTACTTTTGAACACCCACTTGCCTACCAGCTGTTCGGCAGGGGTCTTCACCGTTTCGTCCATGCGGGTGAGTCTCCATTTGAAATCTCCCTCTAACTCTTCACCCGTCTCCGTGTCGGTGGTCTTTCCGTGGTCGCCCATCTCGAACGAGGTGGCATCCAGGCTGAGGACATCGACGGTCATTATGGCAAGCGTCAGCGTGCCCGCTTCTTCATCGGTATTCCACTTGCCCGCCTTGAGCGTGGTGAAGCCGTCGGCTGCCGTGACGGCGCTCATCACGGTTCCGTCCGTGCGGATGGTGTAGGTCTGCCCTTGTCCTTCAGGGATGGGGCTTTCCACCCACTTGCCGTCTTGCTTCATGTAACTGGTTTCGAGGTTCCACTTGCCGGTGATGTGTTCGGCGATGGGTTTCAGGATGCCGGGGTCACCGTCCTTTCCGTTGTTGTCTTTACAGCCTGTGAAGGCGGTTATCATTGCCAGGCATCCCGCCATTGCAAGGATGCTCTTCAGTTTTAAACAGTTCATTTTCATCTTTGTCATAATTTAATAATAAAGTTATTGCATGGTTGCATCGCCGCTACCACCGGTGTCATCGCCCCAATCCTCGATGGTGCATCCGCTCACTGCCAGTCCGGTCTTTTTCACCGTAATGGTGTAGGTATAGGACTTGCCGGCTGCAAAATCAGGATTGATATCCGTACTGTTCGTATAGGTCTGTCCGTCGATAACCGCTTTGAATGTAAGGGTACTTCCCGGAGTTTGCGGGTAAAGAATGGAGGTAAAGGTCATCTGTTCCGTTTCTCCATCGGTTTTCAGACTGTTTGTGGTAAGCGACCAGTCATTGGTTGTTTTTCCTTCTGTATTGGCTGCCGCTGTTCCGCTTTTCACATCGAATGTACCCTCGTGCCTTAATCCGCTCAGACTGTATTCGCCGTTTGTCACTTGTCCGGCTGTAAAGCCGTCTTGTTCGGAAGTCTTTACGATGAGGATAAGTCGTGTCATCTTGTGGGCGAAAGCGTGTTCGTCTTTGAACTCCACCGTAGGATTGCTGCGTGAGGCGGTTGCCCCCGAAGCGTAGATATAGTCGAAAGCTTTTTGCTTTTCGCGGGTGGACTGTTCGGCTGTGGAGCCGGAAATCACCCCATCCGTATCGGGCAGCACATTGGCTGCCGAAGCCTGATAAGGAGCGTATGCGGCAAATGTAACCGTTTCGCTTGCATCCTGAAAGAAGATGCCGTCACCTGCCGCCGCCGTGAAACTGGCTGAGGCAGCATCACTGGCGGTCGTGGCGTACTTCACGTTCTTATAAAGTTCTGCCATATCACTGCTCTCTGCCTCCGTCACCATGACACCTATCTCGTCCGCTTCCCACAGGTTGTTGATGGCACGTGTTTCGGGTGTGTTCACTCCTGCCGAGATGCGTGCTCCTACGGGGTCGTCGGTCAAATTCTCTTCATCGCTGCTGCAAGCCGCCAATGCCAGTGCTGTGGCGGCAAATAGAATATACTTCTTCATATTTGTCAGTTATATTGTTATCTATCCGTCCTGAAATCATCCTGCCGTTATTGGGCATCTATATCTCCTCCGTCCACTTCCTCCCACGGAGAGATGGTGCAGCCTTCCACGGTGATACCTGTCTTGTTCAGCACGACGCCCATGTTGTATTGGCGACCTGCCACCCATTCGTTCTTGGCGACCTCATCTACCTTGGCGTTCGCTCCGGTGAAATCGAGGCCAGCCGTAAACGACTGCTTGCCTGTCAGCTCTGCGGTAAACGGCAAGGCTGCGTCGAACGTCTGCGGGAAGAATATCAGGGTGTAGGAAACCGTTTGCTTTTCATCGTCATTACTGAACGGGGCGTTGTTTTTCACATCGGCTTCCGCATTGCCTGCAAACAGCCACATCACGCTCTCGTTTCCGGTCGCTTCTGCCGTGCCTGTCGTCACATTGAACGAGCCTTGGTGTTTGAAGCCGTCCAGTGTTAGCACGGCGTCTTTTACTTCTTCATAGCTCACGTCAGCACCGCACTTTATGGTGAGCACCACTTTTGCCATCTTGTGGGCGAACCGGAATGCCACATCCGGGCTGGCTTTGCTTCCCTCTTCCTGCGCCCAGAGGAAATCGAACCTCTTCTGCTCTGCCTGTTGCCATGTGTCGGCGGTGATGGTCGTACCGCCTTTCAGGTCGTTCCACGGATAGTAGGCGGTGAAGGTCACTTCGTTGTTGTCTTGAAAGTAAATCTTTTCGCTTTCATCCTTCGGGGTGAAGTTTCCGTCGCTTCCCGATGTGAAATGACATACGTTGACGTACTGCGTCCCGCCGCTTGTGCCGCTGATGCCTATTTCATCGTTCGCCTCCCACGAGGTGTTGTAGGCACGTGTGGCAGGTCCGGCAATGGTGGCGCTGAAATGCGCCGTCGCCTGTGCGGTTTCCCCTCCGGGCATTACGTCTTCATTGTGGCACGCCGCCAGCAGAAGGGTGCCGACTGCGGCTGCGATTACCTTGTTGAAATCTTTCATTTTTTTACTTTTTGGTCATTTATACTCACATTAGTTGTCAATTTGCATCCGTATCTCCGCCGGAAACGGTTACCCAGTCCTCTATCGTGCCGCTAAAATGCCCGTCCTGCGGGGCTTCCACCGTACCGGTCAGTTCAATCGGGTCCATTTCGGCGTTCAAGTCCTTCAGATAGTCCGTCAGGTCGGACACGATGGTCTGCACGTAGCCGTCCGCCATTCTCACCTCTATGGTCAGCAGTTGGCGTTCTTCCGGATTTACGCCCACCACGCGGCATCTCATTTCCAGCCGGCCTTCGGTGTAGGCACGTACCTTGGTTTCCGGCTGTTGTCTTATATCCAGCGTTGCGGTGGCATTCTCGTTGCCTGTCGCTCCCGTCCGCAAGTCCACCGAAGCCGCCATGCCGCCCAACGTGGCGGTTATCGAAGCGATGTCCTTCGTATTCTCGCCTTCTAACGCAAGGTTCAGCACGATGGGACACAGGCGGCGTATCATCGGCACGGTGACGCGCAGCGTGTCGTCCTGCACCACGTCCGGTTCCTTCACCGCCGAGAACAGGTACTCCGGCAGCGGCACCAGCGTGCCGTCCTTCAGGCTGTTTACCGTGGCGGTCGTGCCGCTGATGGTCATTCCTTGCGGCTCGTTGTATATTAATAAGGTATGTGTTCCCGGCAGGAGCAGGTCGGGGTAGCAGTTTGTCGCAGCCTGCACTTCCTTCGCCACGTTGCCGTCCATGCTTAAAAAGTAAGTGTCGGGAACAGTGGCTTCCGCCAGCGCGTCCGTCCAGTCGGTCGTAACGACTACAGCCCCTTTGTCGGGGTGCGGGGTATTGAAAAGCTCGTCCTTCACGCAGCCTGTCATCGTGACAGCGAAAGTAAGGGTCGCTGCCGCCATCGGCAAAACCGTTTTACGAACGGCGGTCATTTCCCGCGAACGTATATTTTCCAGTATATTCTTTAATATCTTCTTCATCTTTTCCTCCTTTCCTTATTAAAAGAGTTGCCATACTAAGGTTACGCCCACATTCACGGGTCCCCACCAGTTTTTGCTCTCCGTACCACGGCGTACACGTATCCCGTCGATGACCGTATATTTCTCATAGTCGGCATGGATATATCCCAAGCCAAGGTTGAAGTCGAGCGAAAGGGCGTTGTTCAGCTTCAACTGATAGCCGCCGGTGATGCCGCCGCCCATCAGGTCGCCCTGTTTGCCGGTTGAGGAGAGCTTGTAGTTGAACTGCCCCGCCTTGTACAGCGCGCCGAGGTAGCCGCGTTTCTCCTTACCTATATAATAGCGTACTTCGGGCGACACTTCCCAGAGGGCATAGCGTCTGTCCTTATCGTTCCACGTCCACGATGTCCACGAGCCGTTCACCAAAATGCCCCACGATGGGTTG
>OCHM01000795.1_pt1 | contig 17697 bp, 18 predicted proteins | sample 1538901 | NCBI WGS metagenome assembly OCHM01 (sample SAMN04571734, study PRJEB22368) | human gut metagenome | biome: human gut; material: stool | host: Homo sapiens | place: Luxembourg | collected 2012-11-08 | reverse complement strand
ACTTCTTGCACAAAAAAAGAGCCCTACCTATTTATAGGTAAGACTCATAAATTTATAGGTAAGACTCATAAATTTAAGAATTGTCTTAACTTAATGACATTGGTATAGTGCTTTCTTCCTTGTTGTTTTAATATTTCATATCACTTTTAATTATATCGTGATCCTTTAATAGTTTTTCAATCACAGTACCCTTGATTGCCTTAAGAATTGGTTTTTTGAATATATTTAGAGGCCCAAGATCGATTTCTAATGGGGATTTTCCATCCATTAATTTTACGCTTGAATCTAATAATTCACGTACATCATATACGCTGCCCCAAACTTCTGGAACACCACGATCTACACCTAATAGTCCATATACAGCTTCCATTGCGGTACGTACTGAATATTCAGTAGTGAAGACTGTGTCTCTTGGTGTGTCGGCAAATTGTCCTAAGAAGGCGAAATTTACACATCCATCAGGAATTACATCTGGACGATCACCTTTAGTTCTTGGCATGAAGAAGGCAGTGATGTATGGCATCATTGTAGGAACGCATCTTGCGGAATTTGTAGCTAATTCTTCAATTTGATCTGTTGGAACACCCAAGTGATATAGCCATTCTTCAGTGATTTCTTTACCAGTACATTCTCTCATTGGCTTTTTAATGTAGTCACCATCTACATCTGTAAATAGTCCATATACCCAAACGCATACTTTGTTTGGATCTTGGTTTTTAAATTGTCCTTGACGATTAATAGTCCAACTCATTAACCAGCTCGAATCTCTACAAGTGACGATACCTCCAGTAACGGTTTTTCCACTGCGAGGATCACGCTTACAGATGTTGGTGATGTAAGGAATAATTTTATCATCTAATGTTGTTACTGTTGCAGATTCCCAATTTGTTTTTGAAATGTCTGAACAGAATTTTTCTGGGTGGCCAAAACTTGGATCTTGTTTTGCGATGTTTTTCCATAAGCTCCAGCATCCACTTGTTCTAACTTCAGCATCTCCATTAGGCGCATGGTCTTGATCACCATAAATTGTTCCTTCTGTACAGCTTCCGTTTGTTACAAATACTAAATCGTTTTCAGTTAATACAATGCCAGTTTCTGTTCCGTTTACTTTGCATTCAATCGTTTTCGCAACTTTTTTATCTCCGTCAAACTCAAATTCAACATTTGTAACTTCTGTATTGAATTGGAAGTCTACGCCATGAGCTTCTAGATATTTCTGCATAGGAAGAATTAAAGATTCATATTGATTGTAACGAGTAAATTTTAAGGCACTGAAATCAGGAAGTCCTGAGATATGGTGAATGAATCTTTGGAAGTATAATTTCATTTCTAATGCTGAGTGCCAGTTTTCAAATGCGAACATACTTCTCCAATACATCCAGAATGTTGAATCAAATACTTCTTCATCAAATACATCTTCAATGGTCTTATCATATAAATCTTCATCGGGTGTCATGAATAATTTCATGATTTCCATAGCACCTTTAGTACTTAAATCAAACTTTCCATCTGTATGTGCATCTTTTCCTTGGTTGATTGTTGCACGACACAATGAGTAGTTAGGATCATGTTTATTTAACCAGTAATATTCATCTAAAACACTAGCACCCTCGATTTCTAATGAAGGGATACTTCTGAATAGATCCCATAAACATTCGAAGTGGTTTTCCATTTCACGACCACCTCTCATGACATATCCACGAGTAGAATCATAGATACCATCACATGCGCCTCCGGCAATGTCCATTGCTTCTAAGATATGGATGTTTTTGCCTGGCATTTGTCCATCACGAACTAAAAAACAGGCGGCTGCTAATGCAGCAAGTCCACTACCTACGATATACGCATGTTTATTATCTACACCTGCTGGTTTTTCTGGGCGTGCAAAAGCTTCATAGTTTCCATTTGTGTAGTAAATACCTTTAGAGTTCTTTTCGTATTTTCCTCTTTCAGTATTACGATAGTCACTTGTAACTTTCTTTTCTTCTTCTTTCTTTTTATCGTTCACTTTTTTTGCAGTAAATAAAGCAGCACCTGTAGCTGCAGCAGTAAGGCCTGCAATGCCTAATTTTATATTATTCTTTGACATATACATGTCCTCCTTTGTTCTTATGGTTACATAATAGTGGATGGCGAAATTAAAAACCATGAACAAAAAAAGCAAGATGATAATTTTTTTATCATTTTGCTTCATTTGTAAAGTTTGAAATTGAATTTGCGATGGAACCATGCAAAGTATTAGCCATATTATAGATGATTTCATGGTAGTCTTCATACATACCTTTTTGAATCCAATCAAGCATGATACCTACAAAGCTATATTTGTAGAAATCAGCGATGAATTGAATTTGTTCTTCTGTAATATTGGTTCCTTGTGCTTTTTCACGGACAACTCCTAAAATAAGGTCATGTACCGTAGTAAATAAAAAGCGTTCAATGCTATCTTGTGTTGTTGTATGGTATACATTTAAAATAAATGGCTTGTTTTGAAGGACGGCTTCAAATATGGATGTAAGGCCTTCTTGCCAAGTGTCATATGTTTTATTTCCTTTTAGTGCATTTGTTGCATCATAAATACAAGACCATTCGACTAGGTCGTAAATATCTTTAAAATGATAGTAAAAAGACATTCTTGAAATGCCAATATCATCTGTTAAATCTTTAATGGTAATCTTATCTAATGGTTTTTTTAATAAGAATCTTTTTAGGGATTGCTCTAAGGCAAGTTTCGTTAAGTTTGACATACTTAAATATTATAAAAAAATGGGTCTCCCGTCAATTCTTAGGAGACCATGAACATTAAATTCTGAGTGGCTGTAGCAAACAGAATTTTTTTTTGCCCTAGCTGTAATAGGGCCCTTTGAATATTGTAGATGTGCTTCTTGTAAGCACACTTACAATATAATCTTATCATTCGTTAATTTAATCAAAACATTTTGTGAAATTTTGGGAAGAAAGAGAATCTAGGTTTGCAGAATACAAATATTGATTTTTGTTTCTGCTTTTTACTAGCAGGTTTTTAGATTCTAAAGACTTTAATATTTTGCGAGTCGTTGTATCGCTTTTTTCAAGTAATTCAGTTAATGTATTCATGTTCATATAAGTATCATCAAATAATCTATTTTGGCACAGTATGAAGATGCATTTTGCCTGTTTATCGTTTAGAACTTTTTCATTAACTAACGTATTGATTATATTGTTGTAGTAATTTAGTTGATCGTTTAAATCTGCAATTTTTGTGTATAAGTCATCTGAGGCTTGTGACAACAATTCTAAAAATGTGACGACAAAAAATGTAATATCACCTTTGTTTTTTCTGTCGTTACAAACATCAAAAGCTTTATAGTACTTGTTGATATTATTTTTGACTGTGTAAGATAATTTTAAAGCTAAAAGAACGTCAAGTTCATTTTTAATCAGGTAACTACTGATAAATCGATTGGTCCTGCCATTTCCATCTTGAACCTCTCATCACTGAAGTGACGAGATTCTTGGGAACGGGTTTCTATTGAAACCTTTCTTACCAAGCTATCCCCGCAGTTCCTGCGGTTTTTTTTGATTAATTTGCTAATATGCCTTGCATCAATATATTGATGGATGCATTTACATCTCTGTCATGAGTTGATTGACATTTTGGACATGTCCAATCCCTTACATTTAAATCTTTTGTTTCTTCATTCTTATATCCACAACAATGACAGATCTGGCTGCTCGCATAAAATGTGTCCACTTTCTTAATCACCTTTCCATACCACTTTGCTTTATATTCTAGCTGTGTTGTGAACTTTGACCAGGATACATCCGATATAGACTGGGCTAGATTGTGGTTTTTAAGCATGTTTTCTACTTTTAAATCTTCGATACAGATAATGTCATATTCTGTAATGATTCTAGTAGATAGTTTGTTGATAAAATCCATTCTTTGATTCGCTATCTTTTCATGAAGTCTTGCAATCTTGATCCTGTTTTTGATCCAGCTGCGGCCGCCCTTTGTTTTTCGTGACTGCTGCTTCTGTAGCTTTTTCAGTTTCTCAATCGACTTCTTCAGATATTTTGGATTCTCTACCTTTTCTCCATTACTCAATATGATAAAATCCTTGATACCTAGATCTATACCTGTTTCATTATATGTTAATGGAAATAAGGCTTCTTCTACATCCGTATAACATAGTGAAACATAATACTTTCCACTTGGTACTTGTGATACCGTTGCACTAAGTAGTCTTCCCTTTGGTGCTCGTGTTTTCTTTATCTTTACAAGACCAATCTTAGGAAGCTTAACCTTATTGTCAAATAATTCAATATTTCCATTCGTATATTTCGTTGTATACGAATAACGATGTGTCTTCTTCGATTTGAATCTAGGATATTCAGCCTTTTTTCGAAAGAAATTGATATATGCCGTATCCAGATTCTTTACACTGGACTGTAGAGCAACAGAATCCACTTCCTTAAGCCATTCATATTCTTTCTTTAAAGAAACTAGATCCTTAGCACATGCCGAATAACTGAATGTGATTCCATCTTTTTCATAGGCATCCCTACGTTTTGCCAGGTAATGATTATATACAAAACGAGTACAGCCAAAAGTCTTGGCCAATAATATTCTTTGTTCTCTATTTGGATACATACGATACTTGAATGCCTTTTCCATGATGATTTCTCCTTATTGATTCGCTATTTTCTTTTTTGACTTCTTATATAATCTATAATCTGTTCTTCTGTATTTTCAGAAACTGTAGCTACAAAATAAGAAGGATTCCATAGATGTCCACCCCATAACTTGGATCTTAGATCATCCCCAAACTCTTTCATCAAAAGTCTGGCTGATACACCCTTCATAGCTTTTATAATATTTGGAATGTAATGCTGCGGCGTACAAGTGATCAGCATATGGATATGATCTTCCTCTATATTCATTTCCAGAATTTGAAAACCATTATCCTTTGAAATCTGAGTCAGCAGCTCTTTTAATCTTGTTGCAATCGGTCCATTCAAGACATCACGACGATACTTCACACACCATACGATATGATACTGTATGGAATAGACATAGCCTCTTCCTTTAACAACTTCCATATGTTTTTACCTCATCAATATTATAACATATGTATATAATTAAAGCATCATATTTATGATTTAATTTTAAATTAATTGTCTAACATATGCATATCTAAGAATACTCATGACTACAGTCACAAGTGTTCTTAGATTGCATTATAAAAATCTTCTAAAATTAATGTGTATTTGTATAGTATTAGCTTATGTCTCATTAAAAATCAAATAAATTAATGAGATATACAGATTATTCTTATATAATGTGAGAGGGTGACAATATGTATATATCAGTAGATGAATCGCAAATGAGTGTGTTTTTTTTGGATTGTTTTCGCTTTTGTGTGAATGATACAGAATATAATGTTATTCTGAATAAGCCGGATGTGGATACATATGAATATGAAATATGGAAGCGTGCTAATAGGAAAATGTCTTTTGTCACAATAGTGAGATTGTCACTAGATGAATTTAAAGAATATTATTATGTGGATGAAGAAGCTACAAATTATAGGATAATCAATAAAGTAATTGTTCCGGCAATCAAAAAAATGAGATGATAAAAAGTGCTTTATTTATCGTGCTAAATGGTAAATAGAGCACTTTTGTTTACAGAAAAATACTTTACGAATAAATTATTTAGGTTTATACTTTTTAGTAGATAAATAACTTTCATAACTAAAAAGAACAAAAATAATAAGCATAAAACTAAGGAGATTTACTTATATGCAAAAGAGAACTACGAATTATTCTTTCCAAAAATTTGGAGATGTATTCTATTCTGTAAATCATAATGCAGGGCATTTGATTGATTATGTTGAAAATGACTTTAAAATCACAAACAAATCATTCGATTCTTTTTATTATTCCAGTGATCCGGTATATTTGGATACTAAAAGTGGAATTATAATGCTTGTGGTGAGTAAAGATGGTAAAAAGTTCGAAGAATATGTAATTCACCGTGTTGTTCGATTAAAGCCAGATATTTATTTTAATTATGTTTCAATTTCAAGAGAGAGTGTTCTTCAAATTCATTATTCAAGTCATGGAATGAATCAAAAGATGATGCAAAATCCATATACTTATCAAGCTTTGGTTTCAAGAATGAATTTAAAAGAGATTTTCACATGTTTTTATCAAGTGCGAAAATCAAATTATATTTTCCCTGGAGAAACACATGATTATTATGAATTGACATATATTGATCATGGTACATTAGATACAACAGTTGACGGACAGAAATATAGACTTCAAAAATATGATTTAATTTTATATTATCCTGGACAGTTTCATACGCAAAGCACAGATAATCAAAGTACTTGTTCATATCTGACGATTACGTTTGATATGGATAATAAATTACCTGGGGATTTAAAAAATCGTGTATTCCATACACATAAAGATATTTATCAAGTTTTGTCTGAATTTATGAAATTCATTCAGTCTGATGGGCATTTAAATTCAGAAATGGTGTTGTTATATTTAAAACAAATTTTGATACTTTTATATCAATTTGATGATGAATCCCAAGAACAACAATCTATAACCGCAAATCCGATGCAAGAACACTATGAGAGTACATTGTTGAATGAAATCTTGGTATTTATAAACAATAATGTGTATAAACAGTTTACGGTAGAAGATTTATGTATGAAGTTCTCGATTTCAAGATCAAGTTTACAGAATTTATTTAAATCAAATATCCATATTACGCCAAAACAATATATTTCGAATGTGAAATTAAATCAGGCAAAAATTATGATTCATGAGCATAATCAAACGATTTCAGAAATATCCGATATTTTAGGTTTTACTTCGATTCACTATTTTTCTAGGAAGTTTAAGCTGCAATATGGTATATCTCCAACAGATTATGCCAAGAGTATTTCTCAATAAGTCCAGAAATGGGCTTTTTTTCTTTCGTTAATAGTGTATGATATGTACATGAAAAAGAATCAAATGTTAATGACATCTGGAACCATTTGGAAACAAATGCTTTTATTTGCCTTTCCTGTGTTTTTGGGCAACTTATTTCAACAACTATATAATACAGCGGATTCCTTGATTGTAGGAAACTATTTGGGCAGTTCAAGCCTTGCAGCCGTTACTTCTTGTGGTGAATTGATCTTTCTGTTGACTAGTTTGTTTCAAGGAATATCCGTAGGTGCAGGAGTGGTCATTGCACGCTACTTTGGTGCGAATGATAAAGAAAGAATGCAGAATGCAATTCATACACTTATGGCGTTTGGGATTATTTTTGGGATTGGTTTAACCGTTTTTGGATACTTGTTGGCACCTGTATTGTTAGGGTGGATGTCAACACCAAAAAATGTGATTCATTTATCCGCTACATATCTTCAAATCTATTTTCTAGGTTCTCTAGGAATGATTCTATACAATTCTTGTGTTGGTATTATGCAGTCGGTAGGAGATAGTAAACATCCATTATATTTCTTGATTGTGTCAAGCTGTGTAAATGTTGTATTGGACATTGTATTTGTAGCAGGACTTCATATGAATGTAGAAGGGGCAGCCTTAGCTACGATTCTGTCGCAGTTTTTAAGTGCCATTCTTTGTTTGTATCTATTGATTCGGACAAATGAAAGTCATCAGGTACATCTTTCTAAGATTCGTATACATGCTGATGTAGGTAAGGAAATATTGGAAATGGGGATTCCAACGGGAATTCAGAATAGTTTAATTTCAATATCAAATGTAGTTGTGCAATCCAATATTAATACTTTTGGATCCTTGGCGATGGCAGGTATGGGTACCTATTCAAAAATTGAGGGTTTTGCGTTTTTACCAATCACAAGTTTTATGATGGCTTTAACTACGTTTGTTTCTCAAAATAGAGGGGCCAAAGAATATGAAAGGGCTAGAAAAGGAGCTCGTTTCGGACTCGTTTGTTCCGTCAGCTTAGCTGAAACCATAGGGTTATTGATTGCACTGTTTGTCACTCCATTGATGCGTTTATTTGTGGATGATCCACAAGTAATACAATATGGTGTAGAGCGTGCACATTATGCGACGATACTATTCTTTATGTTAGCATATAGTCATGGTGTGTCGGCTGTACTTCGTGGAGTTGGAAAGTCTGTTGTTCCAATGGTTGTCATGCTTGTGTGTTGGTGTCTTGTGCGAGTTACTTTATTAACAATGCTGAACATGCTATTTCATAACATTTTATTTGTATATTTGATTTATCCATTTACTTGGTCTTTATCAAGTATTGTATTTTTCTTGTATTATCGAAAAATCAATTGGCAAGAATAATAAAGAAACCATTCTAGTGTTGGCGTCTAGAATGGTTCCTTTTTATTTATTATTATTTTTAGGAGAGAGATATGAATATTGGTTTATTTTCTATATTCATTGCCTTATCTTTAAGGCACTTATAGAATATCATTCTATGTTGTCATAAATTTAGTATAACTTTGGTAAATGTTGTGAAATCAGATTGAATTATGTGAAATTATCAAAAAATGCATTTTTTCTCGAAAAACCTTCAAAAAAACGTTTAAGAATATGGAGGAATAATAATCTGAAAATATAATTTATGAAAAGGAGAAGTTAGAAGTACAAAAGGGCGCAAAGCCCCTTTCCCCAAATATAAAGATTATTGTGTTGCTATATTATTGGCATTTTGCTGAATCATAAGTGTTAATTCTTCAACTGTAAGTCCAATATCTAGTAGTTGTTTAATATCTGATTTTAAGTTGTTCTTTACGTATTTAATTCTTTGTTCAACTGGTGTTTCAACTTCTGCTAAGTCTGCAGGATTCCAGATTTCTCCTGTAAGAAGCATATGATATGCTGCTACAAGTATTTTTCTGGCAATCGCAATATAAGCACGCTTCTTTCCACGTCGTTTTGAAATCTTATTAAATTTGTTGGCGTAGTAAGGATGGTTTGTATCCTTGACTGCTGCATGTGCAACTTCAACCAAACATGGTTTAAGATATACTCCGGCTCTGGAAATGCGTACAGATTTTTTCTTTCCTGCTGACTGGTTACTGGATGGAGTTAAACCTGCCCAGGAAGTTAATCGTCTTGTAGAAGTAAATTGATTCATATCTACACCGATTTCAGAAAGAATTGTGATGGCAGAGTTTCTAGAAACACCAGGTATCTGACACAAAAATGAAATATAGTCTTCATATGGCTCAATCATTAAATCAATAAGTTTATCAAGTCTTTGGATATTAGATGATAATTGTTTAATGTGGTTATTTACAAGTTCTATACGGGATTTCTGGACTGGTGTTAAATCCGTTCCATTAATGGAGTTGAGAATCATATCTGGAGAGGCCTTACAATTCTTGTGAACTTTTGAAAGAATATCTTCATCTGTGTATGGATTATCTGATAGAATAAGGTCGATGATATTAGATGCGGATTTGCCGAAAACATCAGTGAAGACCATATCCAGTTTACAATTACCAGAAGTAAGAGCATTCTGATAACGGTTCTTTTCGCTGGAACGCATATTTACAAGTTTGTACTTGTAGCGAGTGAGTTCGCGAAGGATACGGAAATCTTTTTGAGGTATAAAACTACTTTTAACAATACCGAGCTTAAACAAATCAGCAATCCATTTGGCATCTTTATCGTCGTCTTTCTCGCCTTTAACAGCGCGTACCCATTTAGGGTTGGCAACGACGATATTGGAAATATGGGATTCCAATATATTGTAGACAGGAATATAGTACTTACCAGTGGATTCCATGCATACATTTTGACAGTCGTTTTGAATCAGCCAGTCTCTAAAGCGGATTAAGTCGTTGTGAAAAGTCGAGAATCTTTTTTTTAGATAAACGGGTTCAACGGATTCAGAAATGCAGATAACTGCGACAATGAATTTTTTGTGCACGTCGATACCACAAACACGAGGATAAATGATTTTCATAGAAAAAGCTCCTTTCAAAATAAAGAAGAAAGAAGCATTGACTGAACGAGTGGCACTAAAGATTAACTAATAGTCAATGATTAATCTACGGACTTGATGTCAACACTAATGTGTGCTTGAAATACTCGGACTTACACTGGTTAAGATGCTGATTTAATCTGAACGAGATGCAGAAGTCTGCAACTCACCTCACCGTGCTCTGTAGTGTACTTCTAACTTCAAGAACATGGTAACAAATAAAAGATAAAAAATAAAAGCAAAGCTCATTGCACATTTTAATTCCAATGTGTGCCTTGAAGCGAAGCGGAAAGGAATGATAGGTTAAGATGAAATTAAAAGATAAAACAATGAAAGAATTTCTAGAAAACAATGCCTATTTTGTCGACTTCTTTAATGCATATTTCTTTAATGGAGAAAAAGTTCTTAAACCAGAGAATTGTGAAGAACTTGATTCAGAGATGAATGATTCGAATATGGATCTAGAAAAGCATGTGGATGTGATTCGTAAGTACAATGATGGAAATCTTTATAGTGCATTCATTATTGAGAATCAAAGTTATGTGGATGCTTCGATGGTTGTAAGAGCGGCAGCATATGAGTATGTAGCATATGACAGAATGTTAAAGAAGTTAAAGAAGAATAAGGCTAAAGAAAAACTACCCATGGTGCATATTCTTGTGTTCTATACAGGAGAAAGGCCTTGGAATGCAGCTAGTAAGCTTTCTGAACTTGTAGAGGTGGATGAAAGGTTTGAATCCTATTTTCATGACTACAAAATGAATCTGATTGAAATCACAGGAAATACTTCATATAATTTTAATGAAGAAGACGTACATAATCTATTCTACATATGTCGAAGTATTTATGATCAGTCTATTTATGAAGGAAAGAGTAATAGCTTTGGACTTGTGAAGAGCAGTGTATTAAAAGTCGTCAAGACATTGACGGATGTAGAATGGTTGGATTTAGAAGAATTAGAGGAAAAGGAGGAGATTGAAATGTGTGAGGCTGAAAAGAAATGGCTTGAAGTAAAGTCAAAAGAATGGGAAGCTGAAGGGATAAAAAAAGGAATCGAACAAGGCATTGAACAAGGAATCGAACAGGGTGTAGAACTAGGACAGGTTCTTTTGTACAAGACAATGATAAAAAATGGAATGAGTGTCAATGAAATTTCTAAGGTTTGTTCGATATCTGTTGAAAATTTAAAACAAGTATTAAGTAATTGATATGAAGAGAAAAAAATCTCTTTTTTTCTTATATGTACTACCCATGGTGCACATTCTTGTGTTTTATACAGGAGAAAGGTCTTGGAATGCAGCAAACAAGCTTTCCTAGCTTGTAAAGAGATTTGTTGCTTGATACAGGATATGGAATTGTTGGATTTATAGGAATTAGAGGAAAAGGAGAAGATTGAAATGTATCAAAAAATGATGGACAAGGAATTCGGAATTAAAGCTATCGCATTCATCTTCTCAGTAAGTGAAGAGTCAATTAAAAAACTATTGATGAAAGCTTAGAAAATGCATTATAAAACGGGGGAAATATGAATAAGAATATAAAAAGAGTAAGTGTAGTATGTTTATGTTTATTGTTGAGTGGTTGTAGCATGTTTCAATCTGCTCTTAATGATATCAAGGGTAATTTAGTAGGTAACGGATATACAATCTATACGTATGATAATTATGGTAGTGAAGTCATGGAGACAAGTGGAGATAAAATTAGTATTACAGGCAATGCGGTAGAGTCTACTTCTTATGATGAAAATGGTAGTGTTGTTCGTGGATATGAATTATCAAGTGTAATTACGATTACAGTAGATGGAAAAGAAATAGAGTCTTGTGGAGATACTTGTATTTTTGAACAAAAGGGCTTAACACCAGATGTGGATTTTGCACAAGCAGATATTGATTCAAATACACATGGACAAATATCGGACAATACATCTGTTGCAAGGTTCATTAATAAGTATAAAAATATGTTTGGTAAAGGAAGAATTGTAGTCATTAAATCACAATTGGGACAACCAATTGCCGCCTACTCTGGAGATAAGGTGTATTGGAAGATTCCGGATAATTTACCTAAAATGACGAAGCTTATGATTGATGGAAAGGCTCTGTATATTCATCGTGCCAATTTCCAAATTATTGATAAAGAATTATTAGATTAGGAGATACAAAATGAAACAACAAATTAGTAGTACAAAAGCACCAAAGGCATTAGGTCCATATTCAGCAGGAGTTTTAACAGAAGGATTAGTATTCTTATCTGGACAATTAGGCGTAGATACCAATGGGAATTTAGTCAGTGAAAATGTCGTAGAACAAACCGTAAAGGCCTTTGAAAATATTGGGGTATTACTCAAAACTTCAGGCTTAACTTATGATGATATTGTCAAGACAACTGTATTATTGGATGATATGAACGATTTTGCGAAAGTAAATGAAGAATATGCGAAATATTTTACTGAACCGTTCCCTGCAAGAAGTTGTTTTGAAGTGGCTAAATTACCTAAGAATGCTAAGGTTGAAATAGAGTGTATCGCAATCAAAAAATAGTTTAAAAACATATGTCGTAAATAGAGTTCGTTCTTTGATGTATTGAAGAATTTTATTGTTGAAAAATCCATGATTTATGGTAGTATATATGAAAGAGAAATTGGATTTGAAAAGGGACTTTTTAAATCCATTTTTTTAAAGTTAAAAGGAGGATTATATGAACAAAAATTCGTTATTATCCATGAGAGATCTGTCAGTTGAAGACATTTATAGCATTCTTGATGATGCTAGACTTTTTAATAGTTCCTTTAAAGATTGGCAATTACCAATGCAGAAAGCATTGGTTGCTAATCTTTTTTTTGAGGCTTCAACTCGAACACATTTCTCATTCGAAAGTGCACAGCACCAATTAGGATGCCAAGTAGCCGATTTTGTGGCAGGAGCATCTAGTGTCACAAAGGGGGAAACTCTTTATGATACAGTAAAGACATTTGAATCTATTGGGTATGACATGGTGGTGATCCGTCATCCTCAAGATGAATATTTTAAGGAATTGGAAAATATCAATATTCCAATTTTAAACGCTGGAGATGGTGCAGGAAACCATCCAACACAATGCTTGTTAGACTTACTAACTATGCAAAATGAATTTGGTACACTAGAAGGCTTAAATGTAGTAATCTGTGGAGATATATTACATTCAAGAGTAGCTGCTAGTGATAAAGAAGCCTTAGAAAGATTAGGGTCGACTGTTCGTTTTGCCGGACCTAAAGAATGGGAAAGACCAGGCTATCCAACAATTGATTTTGATGAAGCCATCGAATGGGCAGATGTTGTCATGATGCTTCGTATTCAGAAAGAAAGAGGTTCTGGAATGGCAGGTATGACAGATAGTGAATATCTAGAAAAATATGGTCTTACAAAAGAGCGTTATGCAAGAATGAAAGACAAAGCTATCGTAATGCATCCAGCTCCTGTTAATCGTGGAGTTGAAATTGACACAGATTTAGTGGAAGCTGAAAAATCAAGAATTTTTGAACAAATGCATAATGGTATGTTGGTTAGAAAGGCCGTTATTAAACGTGGATTTGGTTTTGCTCCATTCAAAGAGGAAAAATAAGTATGCGTTTAATAAAAAATGGTCAAGTTTTAATTGACAATCAAGTAGAAAAGAAAGATATTTTAATTGATGAAGGAAAGATCATTCAGATTGATGATTCTATTTTGAAAGACTGTGAAGTTATTGATGCTGCAGGTCTTACAGTCATTCCAGGGTTAGTGGATGTACACGTACATTTTAGAGAACCAGGACACACAGAAAAAGAAACTATTCATACAGGTAGTTTAGCAGCAGCACATGGAGGATTTACTTCTGTGTTTGCGATGCCAAACGTCATCCCTTTTCCAGATGATGTAGATACAATGAAAGACTATCAACAATTGATTGAAAAAGAATCTGTTGTACATACATATCCATATGCTTGTATCACTTTAGAAGAAGCAAGTAAAGAAGTAGTGGATATGAAAGCTATTAAAGAATTAGGTATTCGTTGGTTTAGTGATGATGGTGTAGGGGTAGCCACATCCGAAATTATGAAGGAAGCTATGGAAAAGGCGAAAGAAAACGACTGCATGATTGTAGCCCACACAGAAGACATGCGTTATCGTAGACCTGGGGCTTGTGTACATGACAGTGAAGTCGTGACATCAAAGGGATGGCTTGGAATTCCAAGCGCTTGTGAAAGCGCACAGTTGATTCGTGATTTAGAAATCACAAAAGAAGTAGGAAATGCGTATCATGCCTGCCATATTTCGGCTAAGGAAAGTGTAGAAGCATTAAAAGACGCAAAAGCTTCAGGCTTGAATGTAAGTGCAGAAGTTACAGTACATCATTTATTATTAGAAGATAAAGATGTTGTCGGACCAAACTGGAAAATGAATCCACCATTAAGAAGTCATGAAGATCGTATGTCTTTAATTGAAGGCTTAGAAAATGGAACATTGGATTGCATTGCCAATGACCATGCTCCACATACTTATGAAGAAAAGAAACGTTCGATGGATAAAGCGCCATTTGGTATTGTTTCATTAGAAAGTGCGTTTGCGTTACTATACACTGAATTTGTGCATAGACAAAAACGTTGGACATTAGCTCAATTAGTGAATTGGATGTCGGCTGCACCTGCTAAGCGTTTTGGCTTAGAAAATGTAGGACAAATTAAAGAAGGATATAATGCCGATTTAGTCTTAGTAGATTTAGAACATGAATCTTTGATCGACATAGATACATTTGAATCTATGGGTAAAAATACGCCATTTAATGGTTGGAGCGTAAATGCGCAAATAAAGGAAACTATTGTAGATGGAAAAACAGTATGGAAAGGATAAAACATGGAAATGTATTAATGACAATTGAGGATGAGAATAAACAAGAAGCACTAGAATTGGCGAAACGCTTCGCAAATATTGGATATGGAATCTATGCAACAAAGGGTACGGCAGACTTATTTGAAGCTGAAGGATTGTATGTTCATTGTGCTAGTAAGATTAAAACAGAAGATGGTAAAAACGTTCTAGGTATTATTCGTAATGGACGTGTAAACTTTGTCATTAACACAATGTCTAATAAGAAGAACATAAGTGCTGATGGATTCTTGATTCGTCGTGTGTCTGCAGAAAATAACATTTCTTGTATGACAAGTTTAGATACAGCGAATGCATTAGTGAAAGTTTAAGAGCCATTGAGCTTCTCAATGGTTTCTATGAATGAAATGGGGAAATAGTATGCAGGAATTTGCGAAGATTCTATCGAATGTCAAAATCGCAAAAGATATTTGGAAAATGGAATTGAAAACAGACTTAGCTAAAACAGCTAAGCCTGGTCAATTCATTGAAATCACAGTTCCAGGTTTCTATTTGCGTAGACCTATCTCGATTAGTGAAATTAAGGAAGATGTTTTAGTCATTATCTACAAAGTGCTTGGTGAAGGTACTTTAAAAATGACTGAACTTGAAGGAAAATTAGATATCTTTGGTCCACTTGGAAATGGTTTTCCAATTGAAGATAAAGAAGAAGTGTTGTTGATTGGTGGAGGTGTTGGTGTACCACCACTATATGAAACCGCAAAACAATATTTAAGTAAAAATGCACGTGTAACTGTAGTATTAGGTGCAAATGATGCAGATAGCGTATTCTATGTGGATGAATTCAAAACGCTTGGGTGTGATGTATATGTCGCAACAATGGATGGTTCATTAGGAACAAAGGGTACAGCATTGGATGCGATCAAAGAAAACAATGTGGCATGTAACTTTGTACTTAGCTGTGGACCTTTACCTATGTTGAAGGCAATCAACGAACAATATAGTGAAGGCTATATTTCATTAGAAGCTCGTATGGCATGTGGTCTTGGTGCTTGTATGGGATGTGTTGTGAAAGATGTAGAAGGACATTCATTGCGTGTATGTAAAGATGGTCCTGTATTTGAAATGGGAAAGGTGGCTTTATAATGGATATTTCAGTAAAACTACCCGGATTGAATTTGAAGAATCCAATTATTCCAGCTAGTGGATGTTTTGGATTTGGTAAAGAATATGCCGAACTATATGATTTGAGCGTATTAGGTGGTATTGCCATCAAATCGGCTACACCACAAGAGCGTTTTGGAAATCCTACACCAAGAATTGCCGAAACTCCAATGGGAATGTTGAATGCGATTGGTCTACAAAATAAAGGTGTAGATTCTATTATTGAAAATGAACTTCCATTCCTTGCACAGTATGATACAGAAATCATGGCCAATGTGGCGGGTGCATGTGAAGAAGATTATGTAGAGGTTATCAAGAAATTAAATGATCAGCCAGTAATTAAGGCTTATGAATTAAATATTTCTTGTCCTAATGTAAAACATGGTGGTATTGGTTTGGGAACGAAACCTGAACTTGCAGCACATGTGACTAAGATTTGTAAGGAAGCTGCTACAAAACCTGTATATGTGAAGTTATCACCTAATGTAACGGATATTGTAGAAATTGCCAAAGCCGTTGAAGAAGCTGGTGCAGATGGTATTGTATTGATCAATACTTTAATGGGTATGCGTATCAATTTGAAGACGGGAAAACCATTGCTTGCCAATGTAACAGGTGGTCTTTCAGGTCCTGCCATTAAGCCAGTTGCCTTAAGAATGGTATATCAAGTAGCACAAGCTGTAAATATTCCAATCATTGGTGTTGGTGGAATTACTTGTGCAGAAGATGTATTGGAATTCTTAAATGCGGGGGCAAGTGCTGTTGAAGTGGGTGCCCAAAACTTTGTGGATCCTTATGTATGTCCAAAAATCATTGAGGATCTTCCAAAAGTATTAGAGAAATATGGATATAAAAATATTGAAGAAGCAGTTGGAAGGAGTTTTAAATAATGAGTAAAACAATTGTAGCATTAGATTTTTCGAGTAAAGAAGAAGTTGTAGATTTCTTAAAACAATTTGATGAACCCGTATATGTAAAGATTGGTATGGAATTAACATATGCGTGTGGTTTAGAAATGGTAAAAACAGTGAAGGAAATGGGTCACCACATTTTCTTAGACTTGAAATTGCATGATATTCCAAACACAGTTAAGGGTGGAATGAAAAACTTAGCAAACTTAGGTGTAGATATTGTCAATGTACACTGTGCTGGTGGTATTGCGATGATGAAGGCTGCCATTGATGGTTTGAATGAAGGGGCGAAAGATGGAAAACGTCCTATGTGTATTGGTGTAACTCAGCTAACAAGTACTTCTAAAGAAGCTATGAATAACGAATTGGGAATTCCTGGTGAAGTAATTGATTGTGTTATTAAATATGCGAAGAATGCGAAAGAAGCAGGCTTAGACGGTGTTGTATGTTCCGTACATGAAGCTAAGGCAATTCATGAAGCTTGTGGAGATGACTTCTTAACAGTAACTCCAGGTATTCGTTTGGCAAGTGATTCTAAGGATGATCAAAAGCGTGTTGCGACTCCTGCATTTGCGAAAGAACAAGGCTGTGATTATATCGTAGTTGGTCGTTCAATTACGAAGAGTGCTAACCCAGTTGAAACATATAAGGAAATTGAATCAACTATGTCAAAATAAGGTGTGAGAAATCACATCTTTTTTTTTAACTTTTTTATTGAAATTTTCATGATTTGTGGTAGTATACTCCCGTTTTCGACAGTTATATAACGCAACAATGAGCGCAAACCTTTAGTTTAAAG
>OCHM01000794.1_pt1 | contig 17709 bp, 12 predicted proteins | sample 1538901 | NCBI WGS metagenome assembly OCHM01 (sample SAMN04571734, study PRJEB22368) | human gut metagenome | biome: human gut; material: stool | host: Homo sapiens | place: Luxembourg | collected 2012-11-08 | reverse complement strand
TGTGAAAATAGGAGGTGAATGCCTTTTATGATTAGCATTTACCTCCTACCCGATTATCGTGGAGTAAGCCTTGCTACAGGCTTGACCATTCTGTTATGCTTTGGCCACTTCGTTGGTGTCGATCGTCTTGCGCTTGAGCACCATGTAAGCCACCGGCGAAGCGATGAAGATGGAGCTGAGCGTACCGAAGACCACACCGAGGATCATGGCGAAGGAGAAGCTGCGGATGCTCTCGCCACCCAGGAAGAAGATGCAGAGCAACACGATGAGCGTAGAGGCTGACGTGTTGATCGTACGGGCCAGCGTTTGGTTGATAGAGCTGTTGAAGAGGGTCTCGCGATCCTGCTTCGGATGCAGTTTCAGGTTCTCACGGATTCGGTCGAAGACCACCACCTTATCGTTGATAGAATAGCCGATCACCGTCAGGATAGCACCGATGAAGGTCTGGTCGATCTCCAGCGAGAACGGCATCCAGCCCCAGCAGAGCGAGTAGATACCGATCACGGTGAGCGTATCGAAGAACAGGGCGACGATAGAACCAACGGAGAAACCGAGGTTGCGGAAGCGCAGCAAGATGTAGAGGAAGATGAAGAACAGAGCCAGGGCCACACTGATGATGGCGCCGTAGGTGATGTCCTTAGCCACGGAAGGTCCTACCTTGGCCGAGCTGATGATGGATCCACCCGTGCGGATGTCCGGGTTCTTGAAGGCCTCTACGTTGGCCTGGCTGACGAAGCCAGCCTTGTGGAGGGCGTTGTAGAGGATGGTCTCTGCGCGGTCGTCCTCCATCGGGTCGTTGGACTCGATATTGTAGTTGGTCGAGACGCGGATGGTCTTGCCGTCCGTACCGAGGGCGATGACGGAAGTCGTGGCCTGCTTGCCAGCGTCCGTACCCGTAGTGTTGACGAATGCGCCATCGAGCAGCTCGCGCACGCTCTCTACCTCCGTGGCCTTGTTGAGGGTCACGACATAGTTGCGTCCACCCGTGAAGTCGATACTCTGGCTGAGGCCGCGGATGGCGAAGCTGCCGATGAAGACCACGGCGGCAATGCCACAGAGCGTGAAGCTCTTCTTGCTCATCTTCATGAAGCCGAAGTTGACGTTCTGCATCAGGTTCTTGCTGATGGAGGTGTAGAACTTCTGGTTGAGCCAGCGGTTCTTGGCCATCTGCTTCTCATAGACGATGCGAGTCAGGAAGACGGCAGTGAAGAACGAGCAGCACAGACCGATGATCCACGTGGTGGCGAAACCACGGATCGGACCCGTACCCGTGACGAGCAGGATGATACCCGTGATGAGCGAGGTGAGGTTGGAGTCGAAGATGGCGGAGAAGGCGTTCTTGTAACCTGCCTCCAGGGCCTCCTTGATGCCCTTGCCGCCTCTCATCTCCTCCTTGATGCGCTCATAGATCAGCACGTTGGCATCGACGGCCGTACCCAGTGTCAGCACGATACCGGCAATACCCGGCATGGTGAGCGCCGACTGGAACGAGGCCAATATTCCTAACGTGAAGAAGAGGTTGGCGAGCAGCGCCACGTTGGCCATCATACCCGGGATGATGTCGTACATCAGGAGCATGTAGATCATCAGGACGACGAAAGCGATGACGAAGGAGATGAGACCCTGCTGGATGGACTGTGCACCGAGCGTAGGACCGACGACCTCCTCCTGGACGATACGTGCCGGGGCCGGCATACGTCCAGACTTCAGCGTGTTGGCCAAGTCCTTGGTATCCTCGATGGTGAAGTTGCCCGAGATAGACGACTGGCCGCCGTCGATCTGGCTGTAAATGCGCGGAGCGGTATAGACTACGCCGTCGAGCACGATGGCTACGGCCTTGCCGAGGTTGGCCTTGGTGATGGCCGACCATTCGCGCGCTCCCTCGGAGTTCATGGACATGCTCACCTCCGGCTTGCCATACTGGTCAAACTGGTCCTTGGCGTCGGTGACGACGTCACCCTCCAGGACGGGACGGCCGTCGCTCGTGGTGATCTTCAGGGCGTGGAGCTCGAAGACGTTCTTCTGGTTGAGTCCGTCGGCCGGCTTGGCGCTCCAGAGCAGTCTCAGGTCGCTGGGCAGCACCTGCTTGGCCAGGTGGCTATAGATGAGCTTGTTGATAGCGGCGGTGTCGCGCACGTGGGCATAGCCTACGATGCTGAGGGCCTCGCCCGGGATGGTCTGAAGCATGGAGAGCAGCGGGTGGTCGCGGCGCAGCTGGGCGTCGGCCTCGTTCTTGGCGGCGTTGGCGGCAGCGTTGCGGTCGTCGCGGAGCTGCAGCTTGGAGGCAGCCTTCTTGGCCGGGGCCTTCGTGCCGTCAGTGGCAGCCGTGTCCTTCTTCTCCGTGCCGTTGTCGCCATTGGCCAGACGCTGGTCCAGCTGGACGAGGTACGGCGTGATCTCTTGGTTGTTGTAGGTCTCCCAGAACTCCAGGTTGGCGCTACCCTGCAGCAGCTTGCGCATACGCTCCGGCTCGCGGATACCCGGCATCTCGACCATCAGTCGGCCTTCCTGTCCCTCGAGCTTCTGGATGTTGGGCTGCACGACGCCAAACTGGTCGATACGGTTGCAGACCACGTTGTAGGAGTTGTCGATGGCGGCGGTCACTTCTGCGCGTAAGGCGCTCTCCACCTGCTCATCCGTACTCTGCGTGCTCACCTTGCCCTTGAGCTGCTGGGTGGCGAAGATCTCGGCCAGGCGGTGGCCCGGTGCGTTCTTGTGGTAAGCGTCGATGAAGAGAGAGATGAAGTCGCGCTGGCTCGTCTCCTCCTCCTTCTTGGCCTGCTGGAGCGACTTCACATAGGCCGGGTCGGTCTTGTGGTCAGCGAGCACATCGACGACGTCGGGTACGGAGATCTCCAGAATGACGTTCATACCGCCCTTCAGGTCAAGGCCGAGGCCGATTTGTGTCTCCAGACACTTCTGATAAGAGTAGATGCCCAGATACTTCACGGAGTCCTTGTAGTCCTGCCGCGCAATGGGATCTTTGATCTTCTCGGCCTGGCTGTCATAGTAGCTGGTGGCTACCGAGAAAGACAGGTAGAAGATACTTGCGAGCGTCAGCAAGACGGCCACGCAAATTACTAGTCCTTTGTTCTGCATTTTTTATTGTTGTTTTTGAATTTAATCAGCTAAAAAGCGCCCATTCATAGCCCGTCCTGCCTCGTAAAAGAGACACGAACGTACTACAAACGTGCAAAGATACTGATTTTTTCACATATTGGGAAAACTTTCGGCCTTAAATGTCATTTTTTTAAGGTTTTGGCCGCATTTCCAACCAGCAGAAGATAGGGTAGTGGTCGCTTGTGTGGATACTGTCATCGACTTTGGCGCCATAGGGCTTGAAGAAGTCGGAGCAGAGGATATGGTCGATGCGTGTATAGATTCCGTTGCGGTTGAAGGACCGCCCGGGACCGTTGCCCGAGGCTATGTAGCAGTCTGTCAGTCCCTTCGACAGGGTTCTGTGTGTGTAGGAGATGGGGGTGTCGTTGAAGTCTCCGCACGCGATGACGGGTAGCCCCTCCTTGAGGCGCTGCTGGATACGTGCGGCCACCATGCGCACCTGGGCCGCCCTGCGGGTCGTTCCCTTCGATAGTTTCTCGATCAGCTGGAGCGTCTCGATGCGTGCCGTGTCGGCCTCCACGTCGCCTTGGAGGATATGGTGGAAGTCCTCGCGCTCCTTCTCCGAGATGCTGTAGGACTGGAGGTGGTTGTTGATGATGCAGACCTTTTGGCCGCCCACATCGACGAGGAAGTCCACGCTCATGTTGCCTGGGGAGTGGTAGGGGATGGAGTCGTGGCTCAGGATGGGGTAGCGCGAGGCCAGAAACAGGCCGTGGCCGGTCTCCGAGGCTTTGGGGATGAAGGCGGTATAGGCGTATTTGTGTCGCAGCAGTTTCAGGGGCGAGAGACTGTCGCCCTTGTCCGTGGCCTCCTGCAGACAGATGAAGTCGGCGTCGCTATCGAGCAGGTAGCGCATCATCTCGCTCTTCTCTCCTTCCTTCGTGACGTAGCCCTCAAACATGGCCACGTTCCATGACAACAGTTTCAAGGCGCCGTGGGGCGGCTCCTCCGTGGGGTTGAAGGGCGTGTATTGGCGGATGGGGACAAAGGCCAGCAGCAGACCCGCCACGGGCAGCCACAGCAGGCGTGGGCGCAGCAGTATCCAGAGGACGAGAAAGGCGAGGTTGGCGAGGATGACGGCAGGCATCAGCAGCCCCACGTTGCTCAGTTTGGGCCACGCCTCCGGCTGGAGCAGGTCGGAGTATCCTACCAATAGCAATGCTATGATAGCCAATAAGTTGGCCACCACCAGCAGAAGGCGCATCGCCTTTCTCAATTTCTCCATAGCGTTCTCTCTCTCGTCGTGTTTATAATGGTTACGTCGTGCTGTTTTCTCCCCGTTTCAGAGGAAGTTTCCCCCGCCTCCGCGGAAGAATCCTCGGCTTCGGGGAAACCCTTTCTGTCGTGCGCAGCCCTTAGTTGTTGCTACTGTCGAAGAGCGTCTGCTTCTCCTCCTTCGTCAGACTGTCGTAGCCGCTCTTTCGTATCTTGTCGAGGATGCGGTCGATCTCCTCCTGGGTAGCCTTCTTGTGGGCGTTATACTCCCAGTCGGTCTCCTGTCGTGTGGTCTCGCCCGCGTTTTTCTTGCCTTTGAGCACATCGAAGCCGCCCCAGCTCTTGCGCTTATGGCCCGTGTTCTGCCAGCCTCCTCCGTGCTTTCCGAAGCCGTTGCCTTCCATGAAGGGATGCTTGCGCCAGTACTTGATGAGGATGTAGCCGAAGAGCATGCCGCCGAGGTGGGCCAGATGGGCCACGCCGTCGTTGGTGGTCGCAATGGCCGAGAACAGTTCCAGGGCGATGGAACCGGCGATTACCCACTTGACCTTGAGGGGGAAGGGGAAGGGAATGACAAACATTCGCTCGTTGGGGAAGTACATGCCGTAGGCCAGGAGGATGCCGTAGAGCGCACCCGAGGCGCCTACTGTCGTCCAGAGGTTGAGCAAGCCCTGGTTGGCCCGCACCACCATCATGGTATCGGCGAAGGTGAAGCCAGGCACTTGTTCATTGCAGATGATGTAGAACTGTCCAAACTGTGCCAGCTCCTGGCAGAAGCCTGCGCCCAAGCCGCAGATGATGTAATAAAAAAAGAACTTCCTCGATCCCCAATAGGCCTCCATCACGGGTCCGAACATCCACAGCATAAACATGTTCATGAAGATATGCCCGAGGCCACCATGCATGAACATGTAGGTGAATATCTGGTAGAGGTGGAAGTCAGGAGCCAGAAAAAAGTGCAGTCCCAGCAAGCCGGTCAGGTCTATCCCCATGTTTTCCGTCACCCAGGTGGCGATAAACATGATGGAGTTGATGATCAGCAGATTCTTAGTGACTGCGGGTATTTCGCGCGTGAGCATTTTTGTTCTTTTTGATTATACCGTGCAAAATTACGAAAAAATCCTCATTAACTGCACACGGAGCCCCCTCAATACGCTTTTTTACGCAATTTTCGTCACTTTTTCCGAAATTTAGTTTGTGTTGTAAAACTATTCTCTTATATTTGCACCCACAAGCGTTTGAATCAATATATATTAATCGATAATCAAGAAAAGTTATGAACAAAACAGAGTTAATCGAGAAGATTGCGGCCGGCTCGGGTCTGAAGAAGGCTGAGGCCAAGGATGCTTTGGACGCCACGTTGCGCGAACTGAAGAATGCTTTGGTAGCTGGCGAGAAAGTGCAGCTGGTCGGCTTCGGTACCTTCGAGGTCAACGAGCGTCCCGAGCGTCAGGGTGTCAACCCCGCTACGGGTGCCAAGATTGTCATCCCCGCACGCAAGGTGGTGAAGTTCAAGGCTGGTGCTGACCTCAGCGATGCGGTCAACGCATAACTGTCAATTCTTTTTCGCAAGAAAATATCAGGGGAAGGACCGTGGGTCTTTCCCCTTTTTGCATCCTGTCAGAAGGGGAAGAGGACGAAGGCGCAGGCGTCCCATACGGCATGGGAGATGATGAGGGCCGTGAGGCTTTGCGGGAAGAAGCGATAGATGAGGCCCCAGCAGCCGCCTACGACTCCTGCCGCCACGATCAGCATGAAGTTGAGCGAAGGCAGATGGACGAGCGTGTAGCAGGCCGTGGCAGCTATCAGTCCCGCGTTGGCGCCCCAGCGCGCCATCATCCGTCGCTGGATGAAGCCGCGCCAGAAGATCTCCTCTGCCGGACCGATGACGAGGAGGAGCAGGACGGCAATGACGGCAGGGGGCGTGCTGCCCTTCATGGAGTAGATCATGTCCACCTGGCTGCGGGCGAAACCAAACATCCATTGCGACACCTTGTCGCCCGTCCAGAACACCCACCACAGCACGAAGGCAATCGACAGTCCCGCCGCGACCGCGCGGGGCGAGAACCTCAGGTCCTTCAGCCACTCTCTACACCAGATCGTAGAGAGCGTGGTGAGGGTGAGGGCCGAACACGTCATCGTGTACCAGAAGTTGATGTGCGGCGCCGTCCAGGGCGAGAACATCACAAACCACAGCAGGGCTGCGATGAGGACGGCAGCAAGGGTCTTTCTCATTTCTTATATATTAAGTCGTTCTTACACTCCCAGCCAACTGCCGAGGAAGAAGCCCAAGGCGTAGAGCAGGCCGAAGGCCATCTGTAGCTGCGCCGTCGTCTGGTCGAGTCGCTGAATGCCTCGGTAGGGCAGGTCGTCTTCGGCCTGGATCATTGTCCGCACGTTGCGCAGGGCCAGGGGCAACGTCAGCACGACCGCCAGCAGCGTCCACGGCTGTCCCAGCAGGACCACATAGAGCAGGGCCAGGGCGTAGGGAGCGAAGATCTCGAAGGTATAGATGGCCTTGGCGTTCATCAGCGAGACCGAGGTCGTGATGGTGCCAAGTCCTGCCTGAAGATCTGTCTTCACATCGCGGGTGTTGTTGGCATGGAGGATGGCCACTGTGATGAGGCCGATGGGCAGGATCATCAGTAGCGACTGTGGGTCGTAGGCCCCCACGGCCACGAAGAACGTGCCGAGGGCAGGGAGCAGGGCGAAACTCACGAGGATGTTGATGTCGCCCAGGTGGTGGGACTTCATCCAGGGATAGACCAACGCGAGCAGGACGCCCGCCAGTCCGATCCACCATCCCGACCACGACGAGTTGTAGAGCAGAAACACGCCGATGGGCACGGCCAGCGCCACGAGCACCAGTCCGTAGCGCAGGATCTCCTTGGGCCGGAACGTGCCGTCGTGTATCCACGTCACGCCATTGCTGCAGGCTTTCGTGTCCACGCCCCAAGTGAAGTCGAAGTAGTCGCTCACCATGTTGCCGCCCGAGTGGACGATGGAGAGCAGCGGGAGACAGAGCAGGGCGTTGAGCCAGTTGATGTGGGCCGCGCCGTTGTCGCTCTGACTGTAGAGGTAGGCCCACATGATAAGAATCGGCATCACCGAGGCGGGCAAGGCCCACGGGCGGGTGGCGATGATCCAGTTTTTCAAAGTTCTTCTTTTTTCCATGTCTTAGTTAAAAGGTGGACTCGTGGGAAGGACAGCCTCCGCCACGGACTTCCATGAATAGTTTGATTTAATTTCGGTCGTTGATCGCCACGCGTGGCCGACGGCAGCGTGTGGCAGTCTATTGCAAGTGCAAAGGTAAAAAGAAACTTTGAAATGGGTCAGCGTTTTACCCGATTTTCTCGGCAGAAGTTTTTTGTGTGGGGTAACACCAGGGCGTCTCTCTCAAACGTCTGAGGCTTCTCGCTCAAACATCAGAGGCTTCTCGCTAAAATAGAAATGGACGAAAGCCCACTAAATCGGCTTCCGTCCATCGTCCTAATATAAATAATTATGTAGTCGTTGCCGACGGTCTTATGCCGCGCGGACTACCAGTTCTTGCTGTCCCAAGGGTCGTACATGTTTCCCGTCAACGCACAGCCGCCTTTTAGCGGGCGTCTTTTCCTGTAGATTTTGTCCAGGCGAAGCATGGTTTGTGCTGCCTTTCGAAAACAAAAACGTTAAACGTTATAACGTTAAGGCGTTATCAAAAATCAAAAACGTGACAAGGTGACAAGGTGACAATGTAACAATGAAAATAGCCATTCCGCTTTTCTCATGACCGTTATGATGACAGAGCAGCCCACGGGGAAACAGGCAAGTGTCTGTTTTCTCCCGTGGGCTGCAAATGTTGAATAAGGCGATCGTTGAATCAGATCAACCAAGTTGCAACTACAGGCTGGGTTTCCACCGCAGGGTGTACGTATGGTCTCCCGAGGTGGGACACTCATATTTCGGCAGGACCACATCGCCTTGGCAACTGTTGTTGCCCAGTCCGCGCTGCCAATAGTCGATATGGGCAAACACCTGGGGCTTACGCACGAGGTCGTACCAATGGGTGGGTATTTCCCACAACTTGCTGCCTTCTTCTATCCACTTCGACTCATCGAAGTGAGAGAGCGAGAATGAGGCTTTGCCATCGACCAGGACTGTGAGTGTGAGCCCTTCCTCCTTGTTGCTGAGCAGCAGTTCGCGCAGATCCTCATGGTCTCCATAGGTCTGTGGGTGGATTTGCTCCTCCACCATATCATCGACCGTGGTGGTGAAGCGTCCGAGATAGGAACCCGTCTTGCGATCGGAATAGTTGGAACGTGGACCACGCGCATAGAACTCCACATTCTCAAAGCCGGAAGCCAGTTGCAGGCCGAGACCCAGACGGCGGGTAGCTCCCGAAGGAGAGAAGGTCGTCTTCATGTCAACCGTTGCGTCTGGATAGAAAGTGTAGTGGATGGTGTACTGGCAGTTTTTGGCATTGCCCTGCACCGTCATAGTGGCGCAGCCCGAAGCGTCTTGCGTCAAAGCCTTGATGATTTTGGTCGAGGAAGAATTGACACAATTGATACTTGAGGTTTTTCCTTTGTCGTTGTCGATGTTTCGGCAGCTATTGAAGTCGGGCGCAGCTCCCGAAGCAATCGTACCATTGGCATTGGTGTGCAGAATCTGCTTGCCAGCATAGGTCCACGCCGTCATCTTGCCGCTGTCGTCGAAAGCCATCCGATAGGCGTTGCCCTCGGCATCGGTGCCCGAGACGCTGTTGCCGCTGATGGTCAGGGAACCTCCCTTGGACGTGTGAGCGGTCCAAGCTGGGCGCGCGGTCAGGGCAAACTGCTCGTCGGCAATGCTGTAGTCGGCCTCCGCCCATGCGCAGGCCTCCTTGATGCGCAGTTCGACATTGACGAGATATTCGCTCGCCTCATCGGTCACGGTCTTCAGCGGCAGGGCGATGCGTGCCGAGGCTCCCGGCGCGATCGCGTCGAAGTGGCCGATAGTAGCCTCCTCCACCAGCCGTCCATCCTTGAACACGCGGAAGGCGAGGTCGTAGCGCTCGGGCGAAATGGTGGTGAAGGCATACTTGTTGGTGAGGGAGACTGAGCGTGAGGCCGCGTCGAAGTCGGAGAATGCCACATACTGATAGACCTTCTTCACCTCGGTGAGCTTGGAAGTCCAGGCGCGGTCGGGCGTGATCAGGCCGTTGTTGAGGAAGTTGCCCTGGAAGCCACCAAGTCCAAGCGGCGCGCTGTCATTGTAGTCGTAGCCCGAGGTCCAATTGTGGAAACCATTCTTGGTCTTGTCGGCCACGACGCCAGAGCCGCTTTCCACTCGGTAGATGGCCTGGTCCACCCAGTCCCAAATGCAGGCGCCAATGATGCCGGTGCTGCTCTCGATGACATCCCAGTAGTCCTTCAGGTTGCCTACGGCTTGTCCCATGGCATGGGCATATTCGCAGATGAAGTAGGGACGATTCTTGACTCCATCTTTATTGCTTGCAACATAGTCCACCGTGGGATACATGCTGGAATAGAGGTCCGAAGTGCTGGCGTTGCCCCAGTTGGTCGTACCCGCATAGTGGATGGGGCGGGCGTCGAGGGCCTTCACTGCCGCATAGGCCTTCTCGAAGTTGAGGCCGCTTCCCGACTCGTTGCCCAAAGACCAGAACGTGACGCAGGGGTGGTTGCGGTCGCGCGCCACCATGCGCACATTGCGGTCCACATACTGAGCGGTCCAGTTTCCGTTTGAGGTGAGTTTCTTGATTCCCCATTGCCAGGCATAGTGGCACTCCACGTCGGCCTCGTCCATCACATAGAAGCCCAGAGCGTCCATCATGGCGTACATCTTCGGCTGGCGCGGATAGTGGGACGTGCGTACCGTGTTGACATTGGCCTGCTTCATCATCGTCAGGTCCTTCATCATCGTCTCCACGTCGATGGCCCGTCCGTATTCGGGATGCGTGTCCTGGGTGTTGACTCCCTTGAAGAAGACGCGCTGGCCGTTGACATAGACGACGTGCGGATCTTTCGTCAGCGTGATGGTGCGGAAACCATACTTCGTGTTGAACGCCATCTCTTCCGTGCCGTCGGCAGCACGCTGGCTCACCGTCACATTATATAAATAAGGAGACTCCGCACTCCAAGGATGCAGGCCCTTGAGTCCCGGAAGGCTCACGGTCAGGGTCTGTCTTCCGTTGTTGTCTTGTTTGCTTTGGTATGCAGCCGTGCCAGTAGCTACCACGTTGCCCTCCTTGTCGCTGAGCGTGACGGCAATGGTCTTGTTGGCACCTGCCACGCGGTCGCGGTTGTCGATGGTGAGCGCTACCTGCATCGTGCCGCTGGTAGCATCTGCGGCCATGTGGTCGGTGGTGATGACGTGGTCGGCTACAAAGACCTTGGGTGTGGCGACGAGATAGACGTCGCGGTGGATGCCCGAAAGGTGCCACATATCCTGTCCCTCGAGATAGGATCCGTCACACCAGCGATAGACGCGCACGGAGAGCTGGTGGACGTTGTCTGCCGAGCTGCCCGTCCGGATGCTGCCGTCGGCCTGCTTGTCCAGGGCTGCGGTGATATCAAACTCCGCATCGGTATTGGATCCCTGCGAGTAGCCGACGTAGTTGCCGTCCACCCAAACGGCAGCGGCACTATAGACGCCGTCGAAATGGAGGAAGACGCGCTTGTCGCGCCACGACTCGTCGAGCGTGAACTGGCGGCGGTAGAAGCCCGTGGCATTGTTGTCCTTCTCGTTGGTCTCGCGCTGGCTGGCCACGGCCTTTGGCGGATTGTACTCGAAGGGATAGCCGATGTTGGTATAGACGGGGCGTCCGTATCCCGCCATCTCCCAGGAGAGCGGCACGCGGATGGGCTTCCATTGGCTGGCGACATAGTAGGGCGACTGTTCGAAGTCCTTGGCGTAGAACTCGCTGGCTGCGGGTCCGCTCGTTGTGCCCTTGACATAGCAGAACTGCCACTCCTCGCCGTTCTCGCTGCTGTTGAGGCTCCTCACCAGCGAGCGTGTCTCGTCCGTGGGCAGCCAAGGGGCGTCGTAGTGGGTAGCGTCTGCACGGAGCTGCTCCGTGGAGGGATAGGGCAGGAAGGTGGTATGGGCAGCCTCCTTGCGGTCCTCAAACTTCTGTGGGTTGCTGGTCCAGGCGGCGATGTTGTCTGTCTTGCTCATATCGACATAGTCTATCAGGCGCACGCGCTTGCAGACGGCATGGCTGCGGACTTCCCCCTCGGCGCTACCTATCTGGATGGTGGAAGACCCGGAGGAGAACAAGGCAGAGATGGCCGAGTCGGAAGCCTGCTGCAGTATGCCGTTGACATAGAAGCCATCCTTGGTCAGATGGATGGTGAGGAGCTTCGTGTCGTCATCAAGCTTCACGTCTAATGCGGTCTGCGTATTCTGCCACGTATTGACCCAGCTTCCACGGAGTCGCTCGTTGAATGTTTGTCTCCTGCTGGAAGTGTAAGGAAGCGAGAATTTGCTTGGGATATAATAAAAGTGGAGGTTGTTGCCCTTCCAGTCCTGTATCTTCTTTCCGAAGGAGATGATGTTCTCCAGGGCGGAGGTGCAAGCGGAGACGTCGAGGACTATCTCCAGGCTCTTCTTCGAGAAATCGATGGTGAAATTTTTGCCAGAAGCTTTTCCGTTGGTGGAGAGCATCCACAGTTGGCCGCTGGGAATCTTGGAGACGTCCAGCTCGGAGAAGTCGCTCCCCGCCTTGATAAACTTCGTTTCGCCATCGGTGTGTGCCGCCAGGGCATGAGCAGCGGAGAAGGCCCACAGCAGAAGGCACAGTAGGATGTGTTGTGTAGTTTTCATTGTATGAGACTTATTTGACGATGATTTTAATGCCATTGACGATATACAGGCCGGGGGCAAGTGGTTCGGCAGAACCCTTGCGGCGCACCTGTTGGCCGCCCGTGTTGAAGACGGCGCCATCGGCAGGGCGAGAGACCACGGGTGCGGTCTGCGGGACGGAGGTAACCTCTTGATCCTCTACTGTCCAGCCGAGGTTGCGATCGGCAGCCTGCGGATCGTTGCTTTGGAAATAGCCACGGAAGCCATTGGCTCCCATGTCGGTTTCGAGACAATACATCCGGTCGCCGTCGCCGAAGACGTAGGCATTGGCCGGAACCATCGTGGGGCCATAGAAGCCGACGAAGCGGGTGCCGTCGGCTACTGTCTCGCGCGACCGGTTGCCGCGGTCCCAAGAGATGATGTCAATACCCTCTACCCGATAGGTGTTGTCTTCGCTGACCCGCTCGGGCTTCAGGACGTAGGGCACGCCCGCCTCAATATCCTCGCAGGTGGTGAAAAGGAGCTTGTCGCCCGTGTCGCCCGTGTATTCAGCCACGCGCGTGCCCTCACCCCAAAGTGCGCTGACCTGATCAGCGTATAGCGGGAACGGCAGACAGAGCGTGTTCCACTCCTGCTGGACCAAGCTGCGCTGGAGCGTGACGTCGACATGCTGCTTGTAGAACTGGGGGCAGACATAGTCAGCCGTCTCGTCGAGGAGGATGGGCTGGCTCTCCTCGCCCGTAGATACTGCCCACTGGCCATCGAGGAAGGTGGCGTCGGGCTCTTCAAACGTGGTGGTCATGGCGCCCGAGCGCACATAGACAAAGGTGGTGGCATTGGCTTCTCCCACCTGGTAGCCGAGGGTGTAGGTGTGCTCCGCGGAGGGCTTGAGAATCCATTTCATGCCCGTGTCGTCGAGATGGATGCGCCCGGCGTTGGCGACTTCGTCCACCCGTGTGACCTCAAGGCTCACGGGTGTGTCAGAGAGCATGGGAGTGCCGTCCTCGCCGATGCAGAGGTATTGCCCCTGCGCGTTGAAAATATAGACTGACGACACCAACAGAGATAGAAGTATGTTCATGTTAGTTTGTTTTCGGTTATTGATTTTTTAGGGCGACCATATACTGGCTTTTTCCCATGCTAAGACTCCCAAAGGGTTGCGTCTTTCCTGTCGTCTTCCTCCTCCTCTTCCTCCTGCGTGAAGGGTGAGAAGGTGTCGGGACGCTTTCGGATGCGTATCGTGTTCGGATTGCCTGTGCCACCAAGTTTTTGGATGGAAAAAGTGTCGAGCATCCTTCCTGACACGTCGAGTGGGATCGTCTGGGACTGGGGTGGGGTATATTTCTTTCTCATATAAGGTGATAACTGTGATGATGCAAATGATTGAAAAAACAGCCTTCTTGGATGAAAAAGTAGCCTTCTTGGACAAAAGGACGATGCGGAAACGTTTCCCAATACGAGACGGCGACTAAGTCTGGATAGAAGCCCAAAAACCATGGACGTATGCCATTGCTGGTTCCGTCCATGGTTCCTCATGTCTCGTAGGTAGTCGTTTCCGACGGCCTTATGCCGCGCGGACTACCAGGTGTCGCTGTCCCATGGATTGTAAGCGTCTGCACTTAGGTCCTCCTCCGTGAGGACATAACCGCAGTCGGCGTTGGACTGCAGATGTCCGCTGGCGTCGCGTGCGCTCCAGGAATTAGTTACGCAGTAGTTGTTCTGCGTCTCCACCCTCACCAAGGATGTTACGGGCTTGATATATTTGCGTTTCATTTTTCTTAAGTCCTTTTTGAATTTTGTCCGATTCGATTATCTTACCACATGCTTGCGTCCGTTGACGATGTAGATGCCGCTGGGCAGTCCCTCGGTCGTATTGCCGACACGCTGTCCCTGGAGGTTGTACACGCCATTGTCGTGACCGTAGCGGTTGGCAGCCTCGGGGCCTACGATCAGCTCGCCGATGGCCGTCAACTCTGTCTCCTGCTCCACGCCGTCGATATAGACTTTGGGCGCCTCGTCGTTGTTGGGCTTGAACCAGCAAGAGAAGCCGCGCAGGCCGCGCACCTTCGTGTCAGAGTAATAGACGTCGCCATTATCGAAGAAGTAGCTTCCCCTCAAGTCGTAGTAGCCTGGGCGGATTGTGCCCTTGCTGCTGGAGAATGACCAAACGCCCGTGGTCTCGTTCTGTGTAGCGTACGGGTCGAAGGTACGGACGAAGGTGCCGTAGGCCGTGATGGTTCCCACGTTGTGGATCAGCGTCGTCGTCCAGTACTTCTCGTCCATGTTGCTGAGGTCGTTCTCATTGTCTGTGTTCGTCTTGAACGTGACGTTGGGGATCTCGAAGCGCTGAGCCTGGATCGTTACTTTATAGGGATTCTCCGTGCTTCCATTCTTGGCGATGGTGGCGGTGTAGGGACTATTATTGTTGTCCTCCATCGTCTTGGCCGGGAAGATGATGTACGGCTGGTAAGCCTCGAGAGCGATTTCCTTGTCGCCTTTTCCGTCGAGGGTTACGGTCTCAAACTGCAGTTCTGTGGCCGTGAGGGCATTGAGCTTGGCAAGGCGCACGGTGCCACCAAAGGCATCGCGAAGCTGCTTAACCGTAAGATCTACGGGCAGCACGAAGGAGTTCCAGCTGTTCTGCTTGAACGTCTTGGCAAGGCGGAGCACACGGTTCTTGTAGGTAATGCCATTCTTCAGATACTCCAAGTCGCCACGAAGTTCGTCGAGAACGAGGTCCTCATTCTTCGTGTTGCTTACGTAGATCAGACGGAAGTCGTCGAATACGGTCCATTCGTTGAGGTTGGGAGTTTGGCTGCCATCGCCAATGTTGAGACCGAAGGCGATGCTGACACCCTCTGCACCAGCTTTGTCGAGCATCTCCTGCGTCACCTGTACGATCACGCTATTGGTATATTTGCTAGACTCGTAGAATTCCTTGCCCGCATAGTCCATGTTCAGCTCGTCCACGTGGAGGCGTGCCTTCTCGTCCGCCGGCATGTTGCTGACCTGGTTCAGCATGGTCGTGCGCTTTGTGCCATCGACCAAGCCGGAGCCATCATTTTTTCCAATACCGGCAAAGAGAAGGGCTTTCGGCGTGTTGGAGTAGCCCTTGCACTCGATGACGTAGGTACCAGGCTTCGTTACATTCTGCTTTTGGTAGATGTAGCCGTGCACGCCGCGTACGTCCATACAGAAGTATTGGGCCATGTGGCGCTTGTAGTCCTTGCCGTTAGTGAACTTTTGGGGCTGGTCTCCTTTGTACGGGAAGGCATAGTTGGATTTCGAGCTTTCTTTGCCCAACGCGCCTTCGTACTGGTCGTCGCCACTGCGAGTCAAGTCCATTACACTATTGGTGGGTACGAACTTGTCGTAGCATTGCTCCAGTCCGATTCTTGCGTAGCCACCTGCGGCGACATTTGTGCCGACCGATTTCCAAGCATCGATGTCCATACGGCCACGATCGAATCCGGGGCAAGCCAAATTGAAGGTAAGGTCAAGCGGGTCGGTCAGATTCTCGGACGCTTCAGCCATCAAATCTTGAATCTCCTTCAAGGAAATGATACGCCACAGGGTGTGCTCGTCCCACAGTCCGCTCTTGGTAAGGTCGCTTTTTGAGTCCGCATCACAGTTCTTTTGTGCTGCAACGTCACCAAGCGCCGAGAGATAGACTTTGCTCGAAATATCTGTATTAAAAGTACGGGTGTAGAGCCTATAGGTGTTGAGCCCCGTTCCGTCATTTACCTCTTCGAGGAACCAGCCGTTGTATCCGGCCTGATTTTTGTCGCCTCGGTCAAGGAATACGCCTTCGTCGGTCTCAGAATTAGAGATGGAGGGCACCCATCTCATCTGACTGCCCTGCTTGGTTTTTAGGTCTTGGGCAAAGTTGATGGCGCTGCTGTTTCCATTCTGAGCCCAAAAGGCGACGGGGGTGTCCTTTAGCGAGGCGTGCACACCCCAATAGCCTCCCATGCTGAGGAACTTGCCCGTTTTTACGTTGTAAAAGAAAAAGACCTTGCTCGGATCGCTGAACGATCCGACCTCCTTGTCAGCAACTTTGGCCGCAAGAATCTGGTCTTTAGTCTGACCCTTGAGGGTGGCTGCTCCGACCATTCCGTCGTTTCGCGTCGCGTCGCCCGTCTGAGCAGATGCTACAAGGGGAGCTGCTGCAAGGAGCGCCGTGGCGAAACTACTACTCAGGCAGCGCCACCAAGTGCAGCGCTTGCCTTGTTGTGATGTAGTTGTTCTCATCGTTTTAATGTTCTCTCTTTGGTGTTATTTACTATGTTTATTGATCACTATTTTTTTTCTTAGTGTCTTCTTGCTCAGATGCGTGTCCCTTGTGGTCGCCTTCAGGTGGGGCAAAAGGTGCGCAAAGCGTGGAGAATGGTTGCTTCTCGGGTGCAAATTTACTAAACATTGCAAAAATGGGGGGGCTTCCGTTAAATAATCTTAACGAGGCGTTTTTTCTTGGTTTTCATCCCCTTTTGAGGGTCTTTAGCTTGCCATGATGGGATCATTCAACCACCTTTTGGAGGAGGACGAGAGGCTTGTGGCGAAATCATTTTTTGAGTCGTCGGGTCTAATGCATTGGACTGGTGGCGTTTGCCTAAACAATCCTTCTTTTTATCTTCTTTTTGCTTCCGTTTTTTGTGGTCTTGGCCAGGAACCTTGCCGAGGGTTGCTTACGTCCGTTCTTGTAGATAGCTTGCGATAGCGTTTGGTCGTAACTTACGCTTGCGTCAGCTCAAAGTTGCGTTGTTACATTGTTACATTGTTACATTGTTACGTTTTTGATTTTCAGTCAGCCCAGATTTGCGGAGACACCCCTGTTGTGGAGGTCCGTTCTTACATGATAACGTTTAACGTTTAACGTTTTCGAAAATGACTTTTAGTTTGAGACATGAGAAAAACAGTTTCCTTGGTACAGGATAAATTATATATAATGCGAATAATACTATATAGTATGTATAATATCATAATATAAATATATATCTAAATATTATAATATATAAATATTATATTTATCATAATGTCTTAAGAAGAGGTTGTTTGTAATTTGTATTAATGGGTCTTTCTGCTTTGTCCTTTCCCTTCTTACAGCTTTGTCCTTCCCCTCTTTTTTCCCCGTCCTTTCTCTTCTTGCCGCTTCGTCCTTTCTCTTCTTGTCTTTCCATCCTTTCTCGTCCAGCCTTGCTTCTTCGCTTGCTTCCTTCGAAAACAAAAACGTTAAACGTTATAACGTTAAAGCGTTATCAGAAATCAAAAACGTAACAATGTAACAATGTAACAATCCTAATATTGGGCCAGATCTCTTCAAACACGACAATCATTCTTGTCTATATGGGATAATCAAAAAGGGTTCTTCTCGAAAATGGAGTGATTCGACGTGGACACATGGAAAACAACTTGAACAACTTTTACAACAAGTAACAACTCTTTCGGTAAGCCATGAGCAGAACTGAGCTTGCTCAAGTTATGCCATGGCGAGAAAGAGTGCCATGAAATGGAACAGCTTCGCGGGGACACATCGCCTCTTCGAGGCCCATGCTGACCAAGGGTTGCTGCAAGGGAAACAACTATGAACAA
>OCHM01000776.1_pt1 | contig 17964 bp, 18 predicted proteins | sample 1538901 | NCBI WGS metagenome assembly OCHM01 (sample SAMN04571734, study PRJEB22368) | human gut metagenome | biome: human gut; material: stool | host: Homo sapiens | place: Luxembourg | collected 2012-11-08 | reverse complement strand
CTCTTCCGATCTGAAATTCAAGAAAAGAATGAAAGAACTCACCTGTCGTAGCTGGGGAGTTAGCAACAGCTATAAGGTGGAGAAACTCAATCAGCTTATAAGAGGGTGGATTAACTACTTTAAGATAGGCAGTATAAAAACTCTCTGCAAAGAACTAGATGCAAGAATTCGTTATAGGTTGCGTATGTGTATCTGGAAGCAATGGAAAACTCCGCAAAATCGAATAAAGAATTTGATGAAACTTGGAGTTGATAAGGATATAGCTTGGATTACGGCATATACAGGTAGTCGAATCGCTTATGTGTGTCAGCGAAGAGTTATGAATTTTGCAATAAACAAAGGAAGACTAACCCAATTTGGATTAGTCTCAATGATAGATTACTACACCAAGAGGTGTGTTACTTGTTAAGTTGATTGAACCGCCGTATACGGAACCGTACGTACGGTGGTGTGAGAGGTCGGGAAAATTTATTTAATTTTCCCTCCTACTCGATTAGTAAGAAGGATTTCGGCATGAAGCCAACAGATCGCTCAGGCGATGCCGAAGGGGAACGCAGAAGCTCCCAGGCAAAAGGACCGGTTTCGGACGACGCTCCGAAAAGGCCGGGCGGCAGCGCCCGACCACCGAAGGTGCAACCTCCCAAAGCGGAGGGAATCTCTCAGGTAACTCAACGGGGGCACAAAACCGTAAAGGGCGGTTTTGTGCCCTTTTTTGCTGTCCTAAAAAAGAAACGGAGGAGCGGTATAGCCATCACTCCGAGGCGATGTCGAGACCGGCGTCCCCGCCTCCGCCGGGGACGGAGATCTCCGCCTCGCCCGCGATCTCGCTGGCGGTCTTTTCTTCGCCGTTTTTTTCCTCCTCGTCCTCAAAGAGGGAGTCGTACTCCTCGCCGTCTCCCTCTTGCAGCATGGCCGCGGTCTTGGCCGCCATGTAAAGCTTGTGGTTGTATTCCATCAGCCGCTGTTCATCCTCCGGAGGGACTTGACCGCCGGAGGCGATGCGGTGGTAGATCTCTAGCATCTTGCCCATCTCCTCTGCGGCCTTCGACAGAGCATTGCCCTGCTGCTTTGCAACCTCGGCGTTGTGGATGGCAGTCTCCCGCTCGATGATGCTCTCCATCACGCCCTGGGCCTCGTTGTATTGCGCGTCCACGGCGGACAGTTCACGGGAGATCTCCACACGATCCACATTGGGCGCGCCGCCCTGCTGGCAATTTTTGAGCGCCTGCGACAGGTCGCGTTTCCGTGTCCACAGCGTATCCATCTGCGCGGCGTATGCCTTCTTCGCATCTTGAATTTTCATTGCGGAACCTCCTGTCTAAATGTTTTTCATATCCTTATTATCGACAGAAAAATGTTTTTCATATCCTTATTATCGACAGAAAAGGGTCCGGATTTAAGCCGGAGCACGGAAAACAGGGCAAAAGCTTAACTGATCGTGGGCAAGACCACTGCCGGACCGCCCTTCCTCGACAAGACCTTGTGGGAACAAACGCTCCGGTTGAAACCGAGAAGGGGAGAGAACATCATGAAAAAAGCGATTGCTTTGCTGCTGACGTTTGTAACACTGCTGTCCTACGCAGACGCCAAGGAGGATCTGGCCGCTGAGGATCTCCATATCCCGGACACCGGTGGCGGCTGATCCAGCGCTGTCAAGAAGGGAAAAGCGGGGCGGTCCTGTTCGCCCTCATTTTGCGTGTCCGCGCGCGTTTGTCATGCGCCGTTACCCAAACCGGATCATGGCGAAGGGGGTTCCGCGTATTTAATGTGCACTGAATAATAGAAAAAGCCTTATATTTCAATCCATAGAAGCCAATCCGTGGTATAATAGGAGCAAGGGAACTGGCAAAAATCCAGCAAAAACCTTGCACCTGGAGGGCAACTATGTATCGTTACAGCAACGGCCAGATCAGCCTGGCGGATTTCAAACAGCCGGTGGGCATGAATCTGAAGGAAAGCAACCGTTGGGTAAAGAAAGCCCAGACGATCCCCTGGCCGGAGATCGAGAAGCGCTACGCCGCACTATTCACCAACCGGAAAGGCAATGTGGCCAAGCCGATACGTCTGGCCTTGGGTGCCTGCATCATTCAGGCGGAGTATGGTTTTTCAGATAAAGAAACGATAAAGAAACTGCCCTTATGCTCCAAGAGAACCCATATCTTCAATATTTCTGCGGGTATCCTGGCTATGATGACGAAAAGCTGCCCTTTGACCCGTCTTTGATGGTGTTTTTCCGCAAGCGCCGACCGCGAAAATCGACAGGGCGGCGCACTTATCTCTCATAATACTATGCCGACCGCCCCCTTGGCAACGGCAGAAATGAGAACTTGTCTATTTTCTGCCGTCGCAGAGGGAAAGGATCGGTTTTGCCCGCTTGGAGATACAACGCCGTTTGCCAAAAACCGAACTGCTCCAAAAGCGTCAGCGCATTTTCCGCCGCAGAGCGCGCATTTCTCTTGCGCCTTGCGCTTCCCTGCCTGCTTTTGATCTCCTCCTCCTCCAGAATGCCCGTCACCGTCAAGCCGCTGCCGCCCCTTTGCAGGAGCGCCTCCACGCATAGGAGCATCCCGCCGTCCTGCACCTGCACGCCCAAGCCATTGACCACGCCGATCTGCGGCTTCGGCGGGATATGCGGCTGAAGGACGGGCTGGTATTTCCCCGTTTCCGCGACCCATTCCAGATCCGCCGCCGTAATGGTGCGGCTGCCTTCCATGCTGACCAGCGAGGTCAGGGACTGCACCAGATTCACGGCATCCCTGCCGCCATGCGCATAGCCTGCGATTTTGCCGCATAAGCCCTCCTCATAGGACAGACCCCTGCGATTCAGGCTGTTTTGCGCAATCTGCACCAGAGTATCGCGATACAGACGGTCGAAAAAAATCTCCGTACAGCGGGAGCGCAGGGCTTCCGGCAGTTCTGCCGGGCTGCACGTGGTCGCCCCGACCAGACGGAAATCCGCCGGGATGCCCTTCTGGAAAATTTCATGGATATAGGGCGGGATATCGCGGTTTCTCCTGCTGTAATAGCTGCTCTGGAAATGCGCCACGCGATCCTCAAGAATTTTCAGCAGCTTGTTCATCTGAATCGGGTGCAGCTCCCCGATTTCATCGATAAAAAGAATGCCGCCGTGCGTCTCGCAAACCGCACCCGGTCTGGGCTGGGGGATGCCCACCTGCCAGAACGCCCCCGCCCCCCTGATAGATCGGGTCATGGACAGAGCCGAGCAGCGGATCGGCAATGTTGCGCTCGTCAAATTGCAGGGCAGTCGCATCAATTTCCACAAATTTTGCCTTCTGCCGAAAGGGGGATTCCTCCCGCGCCTTCGCCTCCTCCAGAATCAGCCGCGCCGCCGCCGTTTTGCCCACGCCGGGCGGTCCGTAAATGAGGACATGCTGCGGATTGGGACCGCAGAGCGCCGCACGCAGGGCGCGGATCGCCTTCTCCTGCCCGATGATCTCCGTCAGCGCCTTGGGGCGGGTCTGCTCGGCTAGTGGCTCGGTCAGCCCTTCCTCCCACATGCATGCCAGCCTGTCCTGCTCCACAACGTTATCTTCGAAGGTCAATTCCTTGATTTTGCTGCGCTTGCGGCTACTTTTGAAAAAATAATACGCCCCCAGACAAAAAAGGCGATCTGTGTTCCCATCAAAATTGCATTCCAATTCAAACTCCCATCTCCTTTTCCTTTTCCGCTAGTATTGCTCCGAAGCGGAATTTTATCCAAAAAAGAGAGGATAAATTCCCTCCAAATCCAAATATTTCTTTACAAAATGGCGATTCAATTGCAAAATTCACATAACAATGATAGAATAGAAAAAAATACAGTCCCTGCGGCAGCAGGAATCGCCTGATCTTCGCATGGGGATGCAGATCTCGCGATGGGGAACAAATGTTTTTTTATTGAATCAAAGGAGGGAACGAAATGGGGAAGAATTTCACCAAAAAGCTTCTGCCATTGGCGCTGACGGCTGCGATGATCGTGCCGAGCGTGCCCGCCATGGCTGCGCCGAGCGATATCGCCGGGCACTGGGCGGAAAGTGTCATCACGCAATGGCAGAGCAAGGGCCTGATCCAAGGCTATGAGGATGGCACCTTTAAGCCGGGCAACACCATCACCCGCGCGGAATTTGTCACGCTGATGAATAACGCAAAGGGCTTTTGGTCGGAGGGTAGCATCAATTTTTCGGATGTAAAAAACGGCAGCTGGTTCTATAGCGCCGTAGCGAGAGCCGTTGCGGCGGGCTATGTCAAGGGCTACAGCGATGGCAGCTTCAAGCCGGGCAACACCATTACCCGTGCCGAGGCGGCTGTGATGATCGCAAACGCGGCGAGATTGAGCGCAAATGAGGCAGGTGCATATCGCTTCACGGATGTCGGCTCCATTCCCGCATGGGCGCGGGGCAGCGTGGGCGCAGTCGTTGCGGCTGGCTATATGACGGGCTATCCCGACGGCAGCTTTGATGCCAACGCCTCCATCAGCAGAGCCGAGGCAGTATCCTCGCTCAACCGCATGCTGGGCGGCACGGCGTACCAGCCGACACAGCCTACCACACCCACCACCGACACCACCAAGACCACCTCTGACGATGTTGTGATTGAGGATAAGGGCACGACGCTGAAAAATCAGACGGTCGATGGCAATGTGACCATCGCAAAATCCGTCGGCAATGGCGATGTTACGCTGCGCAATGTGACCATCAAGGGCGATCTGATCGTCAAGGGCGGCGGCTCGAACACCGTTACGCTGGAGGATGTCGATGTGCGCGGCAAGGCACGCCTGCTCAAGGAGGGCGTGCATCTGCATCTGGTCGGCGATACGGATATCCGCAAGCTGCTGATCGATCTGGCGGCGCACATCACGCAGAGCAGCTCCTACAAGGACGAGATCGGCGAGATCATCCTTGCCGGCGATGGCGATCTGAGCAAAACGACGCGGATCGATGTTCCCGCAAAGCAGCTACGCATCGAAAATCAGGCTGACCTGATTCTCGGCGGCGATGTGGAGAAGCTGATCGTGGATGAGGACGCGAAGGGCGCGGAAATCGAGATCAAGAAGGGCACGACGGTCAATGAGCTGAACACGGATGCGAAGATCAAGCTGACAGGCAAGGGTCGGATCGACCTGCTGGACGTTTCCGCCAGCGGCGTAACCTTCGATAAGAACCTCAATATCCGCAAGACGGATACCTCCAACGGCGCAACAGCCCCCAAGGAGAACGGCTCCACGAGTACGGGCGGCAGCTCCGGCGGCAGTAGCGGCACGGCCTCGAAGGAGATCACGGGCGCTGAGAAGGTAACACGCGACGTGCCTTACGGCACAAGCGCGGATGACGCGCTGGCAGCAATCCCTAAGACCGTTACCCTGAAGCTCAAGGGCGGCTCGACTACCACCACAACGGTAACAAACTGGAAATGGGCGGATGGCGTAAGCTATAACGCAACGCCTACGGAAAATACAAACTACAAGGCGACGACCACCGTAACCATACCCAGCGGCTATACCTACAACGGCACACTGACCGCAGAGGCGACCGTAACCGTACACCCGCTGGATAAGACTAAGCTTGAGGCGGCGAAGAATGCATATATGGACTTGCAGAATAAGCAGACATACGATGAGAAGGAAGCCGCAACGGACAAGGAAAAAATCCTGATAAAAGACAGCACTCCTGATCAAATTACGGCTGGCGTTCGATTTGCGACACCAAAAGACTGGAGACCACTGGACGATGCAATCAAAAGCGTAGAGAATCAAGAACGCATTGGCTTTGCATCCCAGCAGAAATGCGATGACACGGCAAAGACACTGCAAGCTGCGATAGATGACTTCATCCAGAATAAAGTCAAGGTAGGCACAAGCAAAACCACGGATGCATATATCCTGCAGCAGGTAAAAAATGAGTTACTCAATCCAGACAAGGGTGACTATGCGTATTCCTCACACATGCAGCCGCTGAAACCGGGTTATGCTTATTGGCTGTACAATGGCTACTATTCTGTTCCGAACAGCAGTGTGGGCGTATCAATAGAGTGGTCAGTCAGCGGCTCCGATAAGGTCACTATCGGGAATACGGACGAGAGTGATAAAGACAGTAATGGTTATCATTATGGTTATGGCGCGAAGATAGCAGACGGAACGACAACGCCGACGCCAGTTACCTTCACGGCAAAAGTAAAGAATTCTCAGAACGACCATGTAATCGGCACACTTGACTACTCCGCTACCATCGGCGCACCGATCAGCGCAACCCTACCGAGCGGTGCCCCTCAATTTACGGCTACAAACGACGATATAAACGCTACAAATGCTCAAAAATTCACAGGTGTTGTTCAGATTACCCTGAATGGTGCTGATGCAATCGCATCCGTGTCCAGCGACTGTGTAACGATGGCTTCGGAGAGTAAAGCGTCTGATACTAACAAAGTCTCGCTCTACACTATCAACGTGGATAAGGTTGAAAAGAGCGATACAGTGCTGAATGTGACTGTTTCCGTTACAACCGGCAGTATAGGCGGCGTATGGAACGAGAACTCCCTTGTCCCTAAATCCAGCGACGGGAAATTGCTGAATATTTCCATTGACACAAGCAAATTGCAGTTGAAGGAAAACACTCTCGGCTGGTATCTGCCGACCGACACATTGAAGCTGAATGATATGACGGTAGAGGTACTCACACCCGCATTTACAGGAGTGTATCCTGCTGTTGATCCGACAACCGGCAATCCAACATTCACCATCCACACACAGAATATGCCGGAAAATGCCAAGGTCGAGGTGGCATTGGCAAAGACAAGTGTCAATGCAGCCGACATTGAAAAGGCAACAATTAAAGCCACAGCTACTCGCGGGAACGATGGCGATTATTCGGTAACCTTCGACAAGAACGAATTTGAATCAAACGCAGAATACTATCTTTGGTTTAGGTATGGCGCGCCCGGCTCGGATTGGGCTTACGAAAACGTGACCAACAGACCTACCTACACCTTCAATAACACCACCGGCTCTGAATCCGAAGGCGGCGGAGATGCCAGCGGCAGCACTAGCGGCGGCAACGAATCTGGCGGCGAAGGCAGCCAAGCAGGCGCATAATCGCCTCTATCGCAAAAAGCACAAAAAAATAAGGGTACGGGAAGTGCGAGCTTCCCTACCCTATTTTATGACCTGTCCCTCAAATAGAATTTTGGGGGTAGAACTTCTTGCGGAAACTTTTTCGCCAGTGCAGACATTGACAGCCCGGAAGGGGACTCCATCTAGCTTGCCGGACAGTTCATCCGACGATTGATAAAAGACCGACTGGCCTCCGGGGATTAACTTTAAACGGTTCATTTCCTCATAAGAAAGACCGCCTCCTGCATTGTAGCGCAGTTCGGAAAAATCCGGCAGTTGTCGGAGAGTGTCCAACACATATTTGTTTTTGAAATTGATACAAAAGAGGTCATAAGCTTTTTTATAGACCAGCATATAGTAAAAACCAAAAACAGCACCCGCAAAAATCACACTGAGCATCATGCCTCCGATCAGACCCCAAAAGGCCCCCTGAGTTGCTGGGTCTCCAAAGCCATATTCGCTGATAGAGACAAACAAAAATCGGTTTTTTACCAGTGTCAATCCTATAAATAAAATCAGGCACACCGGGAGCAGCTTCCGCAGAATCTTATGCTTTTTAACAGCGTTCTGTCGCAACTGTTCCAGCTTGACACCGCTGATATTTTGTTCCACCATTTTTATACATCTTTTTTCCTTTCTTCTCAAAACTGCACCTTAAAGTCTTTTTTCTTTTCTTCCACAGTATAAAACTTCGCTTCTTTCATACCATGAAGTTTTGCTAAAAGCAGATAAGGAAATGTGTTAATTCTCTGGTTATACAAAGATACATTAGAGTTGTACAACCGTCTCGCCGCTTGTAAGTGTTCTTCTGCGTCAAAAATATCCTGCTGAAAATGCTGCATGGACGCATAGGAATAAAGAGTTGGGTATTGCTCAGCCAGTGCATTGATGGCAGAGTTGACCCCGGTGAGTCCCTGCTGGGCGGAAGCAAGCAAGTCAAGTTTCCGATCCAGACTTACCTGATGTCCGATCAGCCCGTCGTCTCCCATACCCGGTGTTTCCGCTCCAAGAGAGTTATCTTGCCCTCGCTGCTGCTCCAACTGCTGTCGGATTGTTTCCATCTGCTTTTGCTGTTCGGTAATCGTCTCGCTAATTGCTTTGACCGCTTCCTCAGACAGTTGTTTCTTTTCCTGAAATATGCTTTCGTTCAGTTTTTTCCCGCGCGGGTAGATGTGACTTCTGTGTAAATTTGATACTCATGTGCCAGATACTTTTTTACTGCTTCAATTTCTTCTGACAGCAGCTTCGGGCGCAGGCTCTGAAACGATTAGAGGACTCCGCCTGTACCATCTTGGATTTTGAAAATCTCGTTGCGTGGTATGACCGTCTGGATGCCAACCGCCAGCGAAAAGAGCGCTATCACGAGCTGTTCCGAGGTGGTGACGATGTTCCCCTTGACTATGGAGCAGCCGAGGGCGGGCTGTACTTTCCCGACACTCTCAACGATGTGTTGTCCAAGCTGGAACGCAAAGGTGATTTCATAGATTCCATTTTCTACTGTCCTTACGACATCCATGAACTTGTAACGGAAGATACCTATCCAAAATACTCTGGGAATTGAATGCAGAGCACAAGGAACTGCTCTTTCTTTGCGCTGTCCGGCTGTTTAGCTCAACAAGGATCGCTAAAATACGGAATCAAAGCGACCGGAACATCCGCAAGGTGCGTGGCACAATGCTCAAAAAGATACGAAAAAAGCTGCTTCCTGCACTTTGGGATAAGGCAGAAAAGCAGCAGCCAATGACCTTATTGGAGAAAGATTTTTTAGAAGAAAATATGACGGAGATTGATTCTGAAGAAAAGCAATAGTATAATCGGTAATATAAATTGAAATTATTTAGGTTACAATACATGACGGAGGGTTTTTCATTATGAAGAACCTTTTTGAACGAACCAGTTTTAATTGGGTGCGGTATAGTGAATATGAATGGAGGGCGGCAGAGGACGGAACTCTGTATCTCACGCCCACCAAGACGGCACAACCGGGTATTTATGATCCGCTGGCAGAGTATCAGCAGATTGTCTTAGACGCTATCAATATCGGACGAATGGAATCGCAGGGCAAAACTCCACAGGAGATACAAAAAGCTATTGGACAATTTGCAGTAAAGTATGGTTTGCTTGGTCTTATGACAGCTTTGCCGACCACACCAACATTTATGGACTATGAAGCAGTTTATCTGTCGAAAAATCACTTTATCAAAGAAGAAACCATGTCCACTAAGGATTATCTGCATCTGTTCTTTCCATTTCACAATCCGGATGTGGTCAAGCGTGGTGTAGAATCCATGTGGAACATACAGAATGACCGTGTGATGATGGCGCTTGCTATGACCATGAGCGATAAGCCAATGGCAGTCAATATGAGCTTTCAAAGAGAATATGCCGAGCCATACGAATGGATGAAACAGCAATTTATTGATTTGGCGTTCACTTTCCTGACTTCTGTTATTTTTTACGAAGATTACGATGATATGACACCAGATCAAAGACTTCTGATGCAGGAAGGAATGACAGCCTTTGGCGGTATTGCACCAACTTACCGGATTGCACTGCTTGACAAGCCAACGATTATCTGGGATTTCCACTCCCTTATGCTTGGGATTCAGATGATGTTCAGCTTTATGCTGACAGACAGCGAAACCCCGGTTAAGCTTTGCAAACATTGTGCGAAAGCCTTTATTGCAAGCAGACCAAGCACTGTATTTTGCAGCCCGCAGTGCAAGAACAAGCATAATGTTTACAAAAGCAGAGCGAGAAACAAAAGTGAAGAATAGGAAGGGAATGGAATGGATATGAACGAAGAATATGGGCTAACTCCTTATGAAACAAGGGAAATCCTGTTTTATAAAACCGATAATGGTGAAGTTCGGGTTGAAATCCTTTTATATCAGGAAAACTTGTGGCTGACGCAGGCAAAGATGGCAGAATTATTTGAAGTGCAAAAGGCGGCTATTTCAAAACATTTGAAAAATATTTTTACATCCGGTGAATTGCAGGAAGAAGCAGTTGTTTCCAAAATGGAAACAACTGCGGCAGACGGCAAGCGGTACAATACAAGCTATTACAATCTGGATGCCATTATTGCTGTCGGATACCGTGTTAATTCTAAAAAGGCTACGATGTTCCGCATTTGGGCAAATCGAGTATTAAAAGAATTTATTATTAAAGGCTATGTGATGGACGATGCACGACTGCGAGAACCAGAAAACCTCTTTGGTAAGGACTATTTTGAGGAACAGTTGGAGCGTATTCGTGATATTCGCTCCAGCGAGCGCCGTTTTTATCAAAAAATCACGGACATTTACTCCCAGTGCAGTGCTGATTATGATGTGAACAGTCCTGTTACAAAAGAGTTTTTTGCCACAGTACAGAATAAGCTTCATTACGCTGTCACTCATCATACGGCGGCTGAGATTGTTTATGGACGAGCCGATAGCACAAAACCAAACATGGGCTTGACAACTTGGAAAAATGCTCCGCAGGGGCGTATTCGCAAGTCGGATGTTTCAATCGCCAAAAACTACTTGAACGAAGAAGAAATGATAAATCTGAATGAGATCGTGACAATGTATCTGGACTATGCCGAAAGGCAGGCACGGCGGGGAAATATCATGTATATGCAGGATTGGGTTAATCGTTTGGATGCGTTCCTCCAGTTCAACGAAGAAGATATTTTACATGACAAAGGCAAAGTGACCGCTGCCATCGCAAAGGCGTTTGCAGAAAGTGAATTTGAAAAATTCCGTGTTTTGCAGGACAGGACATATCAAAGTGATTTCGACCGTCTTGTGGCAAATATCGAAGAAAACAGCAAACAAACAAAATAAATCAGGAAACCCCACGCTTCCGATTTTATTGTCAGAAGTGTGGGGCTTTTGTATCAGGTTTACAGATCATATACCAATTCGTGCAGAACGATTTCTTCCGCACAGTTGCGGATGCTATTCATGCGGCGCACCCATTCTATTTGATCAGCCGCTTTGAGCGCTTCAGTTACGCCTTCCTGCTTTGCCATAGCGGAAACGATGTTTTCAATGCGCTCGTTGCAGGCTTGATCGATTTCAGCTAAATGCTTGGACAGCGTTCCCTCCAGCACATAGTTGTTGTAGGGGATTTTACGGTACTCTTTCAGATAGCTGCGGCGCATACGCCCGTATTTGCCTATCTGCTATTCGCCGTCATCCGGCAAAGTAATGTTGGGAATGAAATAATCTCCCACTTGACGGTATGTACCGCCCATTTCTTCAAAGATAGTTTTCATAAAATTCAGCTCCTTTTGTGTTGATTTCCAGCGGTTATAAGGCTTTTTGACTCCTTTCTTACAACTGCTTTTCAATTTACCACAAATGAGCCGCAGTCATATGTATTAGGTGGGAGAACCCACCCTTTACATATTAACTCTTGCGTGTAAATCATGCCAAAATGTGAGGGGTATTCCCCCTTTTTTCCCTTTTATAAACATCTTTCGCAGCAAGTACTTTATACCTTCTTATCTTACCAAGTAACGGATTAAAAAATTGATCATATTCTTCTCCTCTGTTTTTAATTTCCTATATTCCTGTAACATATCCATTTCCTCAGGAATACACCTCATTTGCTCCATGCAGTCATCTGCTCCCATAAGAAAATCTATCGAAACATTAAAGTATTCTGCAATTTTCATCAGCGTATTATAATCCGGCTGATGCTCTGCATTTTCATAATTGGACACCGCTGTATAACCATACCCCAGATACCTACTTAATTCTGCCTGTGTTACCCCGTTGATCTTTCGCAGATATCTCAATCTTTCTGAAAATCTGTTCAAAACGCTATCCCCCAATCCATAGTGTTTTTATTTCTCTTAATATTATACTTAGATATTTAGACATATTCAATTGAAAATTGCGCATCTATACTTTTGATAAAGGACAGGTGATGTGTAGCTATGATGAGTTATGAACCTCTATTCAGAACAATGAAAGAGAAAGGGATTACTTCCTATCAACTGCAAAAAATGGGCTTTAACAGAGCCACCTATTATTCGATTAAAAAAGGCAAAAGCGTTTCTACCAATACAATCGCTCTGCTTTGTAAGCTGCTGCACTGCCGCGTTGAGGATGTTATAGAATTTATTGATGATGAGTAAGAAAAAGCACAGTTATCGTTCTCAAGCGACTGTGCTTTTAATATATGAATTGACTGTATTTGTGCTATGATTACTATAAGCACCGAAAGATGCCTGCTCAACGGCATTGCTGTTATAAATATTTTTTCTTTACTTGCTGTCTTTTTAAAGCTTTATATTCATCTTTGTCAAATTTATTATGATTGGTAATAACTCCAATAGAAATATTTGCCTGTTTTAGAGCTGAAACATATGATTTTACAAATTCATTTGGTTCTCCACTATATGAGAATTCTTTATCTTTTTGTGTATGCAGATGAAAATCTGCCCTTAAAAATTCAAGCCCTGATTCAAACATTTTATTCCTCCTTGTATTTACTCTACACCCAACGCCTTAAACACTGCACCTTCCGCACCCTGATAAGGAATCAACTGAAATGCACTCATCAGATCAGCAGGAACACTTGAGAAATCAACAAACGAGGTACTCGGAATGAGCACCTTCTTTGCACCGCTATCCAGGCACACCTGAAGTGTATTGGCAAGTTCGTCCACCTTTATCATTGTGCCGCTGATTGTAATATCACCCAGAATTGCCAGATTGCTGACCACAGGTTTTCCCAATGCAATCGAGCAAAGGGCAATCAGTGTAGGCAATGCCAGTTTTTCGGTCATGCCGATACCCTGCAAATCCTGATAATTGATGATGTAGTCTTTGGTCGATGTGCTGATAGAGCCACTGATCCGATTGCCATTGGCTTTCAGATAATTAAATGCCGTGTTCACCGCTTCCTTGCACTTGGAATCGCTGCCTAAGCCTGTCCGTTCAATCTTGCCATTGCCCGGAAGCATCTGGCTTTCCAAACGGAATACACCAATCATGCCGCTTTTTCCTCTGGATACGGTATAAACCTGTCCCGGATTACACATTCCATCCGGTATCAGCTTACCGCCACCCTGTTCGGGTACAGAAACATAATGTTCTGACATATCATCCAGGTCAATATACGAGAAGTTCACATCGTAGAACTCCATACCACCCAGTTTTTTCAGCTGCTCCTTGACACGGCGGCGCATTTCCAATGCAATCTGAATAATTTCTTCCAGTTCTTCTTTGGTAAACTCACCATTTGGGTACATCAACTTCAGATAGCCGTCTATCATACGACGAACCGCAATTGTATCACGCTGATTCAGATTTCTCCCCAAGCGGAAGTAGTGATCAAGTGCATCTCCATACTGCTCCTTGCGAAGCTCTCGGATGAACTCTGCCAAATAGTCACTGATAAAACCATAATCATTAGTAAAATGCTCCGGTCTGAACTTCGATATCTCCCATCCCGGAAGATAACAGTGCATACGATCAAGAAATGATGTATCTGTTCCCATTTCCTGCGGGAAAGGTGCAAACAAACTGGACGTTTTCAACAGCACATCCACACTCTGATTGATGTTTCCAACAAAAACCATGGAAGCAGTAGCGGCCTTTTCCTCTTTGCCACGGGCAAAAGAGCCGGATGCCATGTAGTCTTTCATAATCTGGATACCATCTTTATCTTTAAACTTGATACCTGCCACTTCATCAAAAGCAACGCAGTCCCATAAGCCAACCAGTCCGACCGTTTTGCGTCCCATATTGTAAAAGAGGTTTGCAACGGTCGTTTGTCCACCAGAGATTAGGATACTGTTGGGAGAAATTTCTTTGTAAAGATGGGACTTACCTGTGCTTCTCGGTCCCAGTTCACAAAGGTTAAAGTTGTTCTCAACCAATGGAATCATACGGGTCAGGAGCAGCCATTTCTCACGGTATGTAAATTCATCCGGTTCCATGCCGATAGAACGGAGAAGAATATCCAGCCATTCATCCTTGGTAAAGGCTTTTCGTCCCTGCTTCAGCTCGTCAATATCAATGTGCGGCATCTGGATCGGTGTCAGCTTACGGATACTGATTGGAGAAATATCTTTTTGCTTTTTCTGTTTGGAACGAAGCGGATTCCCATCAATATCCTCAATGCCAAAGTTATTGTCGCCCTCAACCTCATAATCCAGCTGAACGATACACCAGATACCACCGCAGAGAAGGCGGTCAAATTTTTCCGGGTATTCGTCGGCAATCGGTACATTGCCAACTCCCAGATTGGAAAACTCTGCAAAAAAGCAGTCCTTTTTCATATCCAATCGGACAGTCACCATATCAATAATCGTATGACTGCCTTTCTTTCGCAGCTGAGACAGAATCTTCTGTGATTCATCCGGGCGTACAAAGTTGTCAGCAAGAATGCGCTTCACATTCTGTACGCCTTTTTCAATGACCGTCTCATCATCTGAACTGCAATATTGCCCCAGCAGAAACTCAAGGACATACACCGGGACATTCGCCCCTTCCTTGATTTTCTTTGTCAGGTCTTTCCGAACAATCTTACCGTCAAAGTTCTGACGGAGCTTGTTCTTTATTTCTTCACGGGTGCTTTCACCCTCTGTAAATTGCTCCATCTTTCTATCCTCCTGCGGTATTAACTAAAGAAATCAAACTCATCCACAGCGAAAGCAATGTCAATCTGGAATGGTTCACGCTGTGGCATCTGTAATCCCTGCTCATCCGCAATTACCAGATAATAAGTAGCCGTGTTGCTATATTTCAGCGATTTCAGATTGAACTGGCAGCGGAATGTCCGCTCTGCACCGTTGTCGCTTGTCTTATCTGCAATGATTTTCTGAACATCACTGATTTGCTTGCCGTTTTCATCCGTAAAGTAAACCTGATAGGTTGCCGCTTCACGGTTCGCACCAACTGCATCCTTCTGATAGAAATTCAGAGAGAATATCATATTGCTGATTTTGCGGCTTGCAGACAGCAGATTGACCGTTACCGGTTTGGTATCATACTTCTGCTTGTTGCGCTTATATTCCATAGAATCGTTACGGAGATAGTGGTATTCAATCACCGGAACAACCATTTCCTGCAAGCTGATACCGCCATGCACGAAGTTCAAGCCGCCGCCGTTCATCTTGATACGGATGCTTTCTCTCGGTGCAAAGCCATCATATTCCGTATTGCCGCCCAGGAACCTCACCGGCAACAGATAGTTTGGCTGAGCGCCCTTCTGCATGATTGCATAGCGTCTGCCATACTCCACATCCATGCCGTTAAAGCTGGATTTGTCCACTTTGTCATCCTCGGTAAGAGGGCTGTATGTGTAAAGGAATCCATGGTCAGCGGTAATCAGGATATTCGTTCCGCCAAATTCATTCACGATAATACGGACAAGGTTCTTCAATTCCGAAATTGCCTTATCGCAGGCAGCGAATACAGCAGTATCGGAAGTATGGCTGGCTTCATCAATCGTATCGTGATAGATATAAACCACATCCATGCCTTTTACCAAAGCGCTTCGCTCGGCTCGTTTCATGGCAATAATATCGTTATATTTTAGCGCCACACTCGCAGAATCTTCCGATTTCAAAATCTTGTCCCGATAGCCGCTGGCGGTAGGCTGTCCATCTGCCAACACGGTCAAAATATCGTTCCGAAGCTCCGCAGTCAGCTTTTTATGCGGCAGCAATGCCGCCATGCCAAACTTGGTGATGGACGGGAAGATGCTCTGCATACTGCTGATAGCAACCTTGCTCTGCGTTTCTCTTTGAAGCTGGTCTGCCATAGCTGCTGCCACTTCATAACGCATGGCATCCGAAACGATCACAAACACCTTGTTTTCGGAAGTTCTGATTCGAGAACTATAAAAATTCTCCTGCTGCGGCACTTCCAGAACTTTACCGTAGGTTGCCAATTCTTCCGCACATACATCCGACCAGTTGTTGCCAAGTTCACCCAGGAACCAGTGGGTATAGAGTCCTTCCACTTTATCGACAACGTGCTTGAACAGGTCATCCAACAGAATATTGGAAGTCTCTAGGCTCTTTTGGAAACTCAAATGGAACAAACGGTAATAGGTATCCATCTGATAGTAGCTTTCCGTGTATTCTTTCCAGATGCCTTTTGCTTTTGCGGTATGGAACCCGGCAGAATGCTCCTTAAAGAAGCTCTGCATATTTGCCACTTGCAAGATACCGTCATAGAAATTTTCAAACGGCTCGTACCATGCACAGGTTCTCCGCTTTTCAACGGTAGAAGTAATCGTATCCACATCAATGATATGGTCACTGATCTCTGTCATCAGCTTGGTCAGAATCGCCTCGTTGATGCAAGGGAAGCACTCTGTCGCTGCCAGATCGTCCACTGTCAGCTTTTCAAATCTCTGATGAAGGCGGGCTTCCTCCTCAACATATCGAGCTACATCATAAAGCTGCTGAACATCCTCGCCATGAAGCCATTCGGAGATAAAATCATAGCAGTATGCCTGATGCGGCACGGAAATGAACTTATCCAGTCCAGCAAGATATTCTTGCCGCATGGTACGGGTAGCAGCGGTCAACAGTAAATGAATTGCCAGCTGTCCAAGATCCGGTTCTTCCTCGGCAAATCCGCATCCCTGACGCACCATTGCCCAAAACGCACTCTCTGCATGGTATTTTACGAAGTCTTGATAAATTTCATTGTGGTTCAAATCCAGTCCTGCCCGGAATACGCTGCGAAGAATCTTATTCGGCTGTGCTTCTTTCAAGCCGCAAATTGCTGCCATCACAGCCATGTGCAGCTGTGCCGGAGTAGCAGGAATTTTATTCTGGCTGCTTACTTTCTGGCGGCGGTCTTTCGCATTGAAGTAAGCACGATAGTTCTTAACCTGCTTTCGCATGGCCGGATTTGAAGTAAGCCCCATCTCATCCATCCAGATAGAAATCAGGTCTGCCCGGAACTCTTCACTGTAAAGCTCCACATCCAGTAGCCAGTTGTCATCCGGCTGGTCATATACCAGTGGATCGTAAACCAGATAGTTTGTCGTCAGATCGTCCACTGAAAGCAGCTTCTTGATGGAAAACGTATTGCTGCCCGTAAGAGCAATCACCTTTGCATTTTCCAGAACCACTTCGTCCAGCTTATCCACAAATTCCTTATCTTCATCGTACCAGAAGATGATACGACGCTGATAAAACTCCGGCAGAGGTGCAGCAAATCTGCGATTCAAGTCTTGTATTACTTTGTCAGTATCCATGCTGCATTATCTCCCTTCCGTATTTTTTACATAAATTGTGCTTCTTGAAGCACCTTCTTTTTTCAGCCAACCGTTTTCCACCATTTTAACCAGTATTTCTCTGGCTCTACGCTGTTTGATGCCAAGAAGTTTCATCGTCTGTGCCGTTGTAATGCCGACATTTTCCGATACATACTTATAAATTTGCTGTTCTTGTTCATTTGCCGGCATTTTATCGGCAGTTTCCCGGCGGTTTACTGGCGGTTTAACGGCGGCATTGGGATCATTGAGGTCAACAATAGTACCGTCAACCTGACCTCGATAAATATTGATACGCAAATCAATTTTGCCACCAATGAACTCTGGCCCCCGCAGTCCGGCAGCTTTCACTTTATCAATAATTCTCGGAATGCCGCTTCCCCAATGCTCAATCAGGTTCATATAAGCAAACGCATGGGCGAGGGCTTCATTTCTGATTTTGGAATAGCCCTCTTTTATACGCTCCATAGTCTGTCCCATTGGCAACTTTCCTGGAGAAGTAATTTCCAATCGGTTGTCATATACCGCAACCTGTATCGTACCATGATCCAGGTAACTGCGATGCACCATGGCATTGATAATCAACTCACGAATGGCATCCGGTGGAATCTCATAAATAT
>OCHM01000765.1_pt1 | contig 18154 bp, 19 predicted proteins | sample 1538901 | NCBI WGS metagenome assembly OCHM01 (sample SAMN04571734, study PRJEB22368) | human gut metagenome | biome: human gut; material: stool | host: Homo sapiens | place: Luxembourg | collected 2012-11-08 | reverse complement strand
CCCTTTCCCGAATCCATCCCACAAAAAACACAAAAGGCGCCTCTCTCTCCTGACGCCTTTCGGTTGCCGCCCGCCACATTCACGCGGACCACGGGGCTTCCGCCCCATCTGCTCTTCTTTATTTAAGAAGCATGTCGGTGCCGACTTCGCACACGCCGCCGATGCACCAGCCCATTCCGTTGAGCACGAGAGCAAGCAGAATGAGGAAGATGATGAAGAGGAATATCTGGGCCCAGCCGTTCTTCTTCCTGTCATTGTTCGCACGCATTGAGAACCTCCGTTTTCACAGTCTTTCCCTTGGGTTCGTTTTCATGTTATCGCTCTGTCAAGCATTCGAATATTGGGAATCCTACCCATTGCGGCACAGGCGTCCGCAAGAAAACCCGATAATTATTATCATTGCGCAATAGAAAACAAATCAACAAGCGTTCAGCATTTCCGCCTCGTCCCCACACTGCGGACCTTCCGCCCGTTCCACTGAACAAGCGTTCACAAAATCTCCCTGCGAATCCGTATCAGACGCCCCGCAGCACGAAATCCGGAGAACAGTCATAGGCGCGCCGACCGTCATGCATTCGTCATTCGTCCGCCGTCGTTTCGTCATGAAGCCTCTCGATAATGCCTCTCATCCTTGACTGAACAAACGACCGTTGAAGATCATGAAAAGACAAGTCAATGCCTGCCGGCTGCTCACGCCCGGCCCCGTCTCCATTGAAGCATCCGTCCTCGAGGCCATGACCTGCTGTCCGTCTCCCGCTGATGCCGCATTCATCTCGATGATGGAGGACGTGCGCAGTCGTCTCCTGCGTGTCGCGGGCATGCGTCCCGCCGAATACGCCGCTGTCCTGATGGCGGGTCCCTGCGCCTTCGCGCTCGAAGCTGCGCTCACGACGCTCATCCCTGAGGAGAGCCGTGTGCTCGTCGTCTGCAACGGCGCCCGCGCTGAAGCCGCCTGCCGCATGCTCGCGCGTGCGGACATTGCGTTCGAGAAGCTCGAGACGGGATTCGAACAGGCTGCGGGCGCGGCCGAGATCGCCATGCTTCTCGACGAACGTCCCGACATCACGCACGTCGCCGTCGTCCACGTCGACGCCGTCTCGGGACTCAGGAACGACCTCGGGGAAATCGGCCGTGCCGTCCGGGCGGAGGGCAGGACGTTCATCGTCGACGCAGGCGTCTCCTTCGGCGCCACAAGCATCGACGCGGAAGCGCTCGGCATCGACGTGCTCCTCTCGGTCGCGGACTGCGGCCTCAAAGGCGTCTCCGGCCTCTCCTTCGTGCTGGCCCGCCGCAACATTCTCGAGTCGTCCGAAGGACGGGCGCGCAGCGTCTCGCTCGACCTCTTCGAAGGCCTGCGCAGGCAGGAAGCCGGCATCGAAAACTCCCTGCCGCCTCAGGCCGTCTCCGCCCTGCATGCCGCGCTGGACGCTCTCGACAAGGAGGGCGGCTCCGCCGTGCGCGAGACGTCCTGTCGCGCGGCTGCCGAAAAGCTCGCCGCCGGCATGATCAGACTCGGCTTCGAGCCCTGTCTCGAGGAGGATGCGCGTAGCCCGCACGTACTCTCCTTCCTTCATCCTTCCGACACGTTCTCGTTCGAGCATCTGCAGTGCGTCCTCAGGGCCGCAGGCTGGCTCATTGCGTCCGCCGCCATTGAAAACCGGTCCGTCGTCAGCCTCTCGACGCTCTCGGGCATCGACGACACGGAAGCCGACCGCCTGCTCGCCGTTTTCCACGAATACCTTGAGTCGCTCTGCGACTGCAGCACGAAATAATAGGTGCGTCAGGCCTTCATCTCTTGAAAAGGACGTGACAAGGGGCGGGTCCGCTGGGAACCGCCCCTTTCGCATCTCAATCGATTCATCCAGCGCCGCCCACTTGGAATGGCGCCAGCGGAATTCCTCCATCATGAAGGCTTCGAGCGCTCCGCGCCAGGCCTTTCTCAATCCACAGACGGGCGAATCAGCCAGAAGCTCGGCGGGCGTTGCACGACGAATGCGGCTCTCGAAAATCCTAAGCGTGACGCCCGCACGTTCGCACGCCGCCTTCACCTCGTCTGCAAAGCCTTCCTTCGCCAGATCCCTGATGCACCAGCAGAGCGTGACGGGACCGTGCGGCGTCTTCGCCGCAGCCTCGAGCCAGGTCATGAAGGGCGCGATGCCGCCCGCCACCCAGGTCTGCGGCCTGTCGTCAAGGACGAGACGGAAGGCGCCCCACGGGCCCTCGAGCCTGACGGTCATCCCCTTCGGAACGTTCGGAACGACCTCGCCCGTATAGTCGCCAAGCCTGAGGGTCAGAAGCATGATCCTTCCCTTGTCGATACCCGCCACCGAGAACGGATGAAGCGGCTCTCCCTCGGTCGCGGCAAAGACGAACTGACCGGGAAGAACACGTCTGGAAAGCGGCGTCTCGACCACCCACCTGGTGGTGGCGCCCTCGCACGCCGTCTCGACGATCGTGCCTTCTTCGCGAAGCTTCGCGCCGGGACCTCTGAAGAGCAGGATCAGGGCGGCGACGCTGCCCGCAACCGTGATGATGAGGTTGAGCCAGCCGAAAGACATCATGAAGTCGGTCGTGTCCATCAGGCGCACGCAGTGCAGCGTGAGACCGAAAAAGACGATCGAGAGCACCTGGTGGAACTTGAGCCAGTGCGTGTAGCGAAGCGTCCGCACGACAGCCAGAAGGCAGAGGACGAGCATCGCCTAGGTAAGCCACTCGGCCGAGGTGTTGGCGATGGGCCTGAGCGAATTCCAGAGTCCTTCCCAGAAGCCGGGATCAGCCGCATGCACGACCTTGCCGGGCTTGGGCAGGTTGAAGAGCGCCAGCACGGGCGAAAAGATCGTCTTCCTAAACAACCTCACCACTGAAGTGGGAGGGTTTCGATACAGTCGAGGCTTTTCGCCTCGGGGTTGCCCCCGATTTGCTGTCACTCCGACCACGAAATCCTTGCTGACGCAGCCCTTGTACGGTAAGGGACGGAATCCCCCGCCGTCGGAACCTCCCGAACTCGCGCTCGGTGATCCCTTCTCGGGCTTGAATGACTACGACACCGGCGTCAAGCCAGGCTGTTACTCCGGCTAGAACGGCCTCACGGATCCGTTCCGGGGCGTAGGTTTGTTTTTCAAGATCTGCGTACAACAGATTCAGACAAGCCGCCGCATCGCGGTCGATCCAGCGATCGTCGTCATCGTTGCCCAATCGTACGCGGCGCTCCCAAAGTTCGTGCTTGACAAACGTGTCCGTCAGCAGATTGTGCTGCGTGGGCTTGAGCTTCTTTGGCGATACGACTTCCACCAACAAACCGGCGCTTTCAGCCTTGTTCGTCAGTTGTGCGTATAACGCTGCCGGCGCATGTCGCCCGATGGTCTTGCCGAACCGTCCCCTCTGGAACGCCTTATAACTGTTGTCCTCCACAATGATGTGGCCTGCATGGCCGAGAAGCCAGTTGCAGACTTCACCGTGCTCGCGCTTTCGCGTGGCGGCGGAAAGACGAAGCATCTCCGCAAGTTCCGACCGGAGCTTTTCGTAGCGTTTCGAGAAACAATACCGCCGAAACCTCACAATTAGCTAGCTAAATTTCTATTATCAAAAGAGCTGTACGTATCTTGACGATCAGCTAAGGATGAGGCGGAAGAAGATGCGGGAAAACGTCACGCCCGGGCCGTGTGTCCGGCATGGCAAGTTCCTTCTTCTTGCGGTAGCATAGACGCGGCCGGCAGAGCCTTGAAAAGGGGCGAAAAGCCGACCTGTTCCCAATCTTCAAACAGTCTCCCTCCTGGCGGTGCGCCGTGAAAAAGGCCTTCCTTCAGCTTCACATCTCCATTCTTCTGGCCGGCTGGACCGGCGTCTTCGGCAAGCTCATGATGCTCTCGCCCGGCCTCATCGTCTTCTGGCGCATCGTGATTGCGGGCGGCTGCCTGTGGCTCTGGGCCTGGCTGACGAAGCGCCTTGAGAAGGTGACGCCGCGCGACAGGATCGCGATCATGGGCGTGGGCGCGCTTCTCGCCGTGCAGTGGACGCTCTTCTATGCCTCGATCAAGGCCTCGAACGTGAGCATCGGCGTCGTGGCCTTCTCGTCGATCGGCTTTTTCACGGCGCTCATCGAGCCGCTGATGAACAGGGCCCGCATCTCGCTGCGCGAGATGCTTTTCTCGCTCGTGACGATCTTCGGCATCTCGCTCATCTTCCACTTCGACGCGCAGTACCGCCTCGGCATTGCTCTCGGCCTCGTGGGCGCCGCAGCAGCGGCGCTTCTGGCCGTCTACTTCAAGCGCTACCGAGCCAAGTACTCGAGCGTCACCGTCATGAGCTGGCAGCTACTCGGCGGCTTCGCCTTCTCCTGCGTTGCGATCCCCATCTACGTCTCGCTCATGCCGCCCGAGCCCTTCATCCCGACCTGGCCCGACACGCTCTATCTGCCGATCTTCGCGATCTTCTGCACGCTCTTCATGTACATCCTGCAGATCCAGTCGCTCGAGCATATCTCGGCCTTCACGGTCAACCTCTCCTACAACCTCGAGCCGATCTACTCGATCATCCTCGCCATGGTCATCTTCGGCGAGGCCCGCGACCTCGGTCCTTCCTTCTACGCAGGCATCGGACTCATCGCACTATCCGTGGCGCTGCAAACCAGTTCGGTCGTGCGCGGCAGGAAGCGCCAGAAGCGCATCGAGGCCCGAAAGGCCGCCGAGTCCGCGAAGGCCGGGAAGACTGAAAACTCTTGAGACAAAGTCGTTTGCGGTTTTTTCCCGTTCGCACGCGGGCGGTGGCACGATTCTGCGTGTTCCTTTTTCACATCAGAAAAGCCCATGACCCACATTCTCAAGAGACTGGCCGCGGCCGCCTGCATGACGCTCACGCTTGGCATCGCCTTCGCCGGCCAGCCCCTCAAGATCGAATCCATCACCTACGAGCCGCAGGCGAACGTCAACGGCGAGCAACTTCTGCTCAACGGTGCGGGCCTTCGCACGAAAATCTTCTTCAAGGTCTACACGGCAGGGCTCTACCTGAAGGCGCCCGCCCGCAAGAACACCGAGGTCATGGCCCAGAACAGCGCTGCCCGCGTTCGTCTCGGCCTGCTACGCGACGTCTCCTGCGCGAGCTTCATCGACTCGCTCAACGACGGCATCAAGGCGAACCTCCAGCCTGCCAAGGAAAAGGCGATTTCCGCCGGACTTGAGGCCCTGCGCAGCCTCATGAGGTCGATCGGCGACGTGAAAACGGGCGACATCATCGACTTCGACTATTCGCCCGACAAGGGCACCACGGTCCATCTGAATGACAAGCCCGTGGGCGAGCCCATCGGCGGCGGCCGCGCGCTCTACAACGCCGTGCTCGCCATCTGGCTTGGCGACAATGCCATCGACGACGGCCTCAAGAAGAAGCTTTTGAAATCAGGCGACTGAATGCCCTGAAAAATACAACGGCCCGGAACCGCAAGGTTTCGGGCCGTCTTTTCATTGAAGGACTGCGGGTCATTCGCCCCTGAGCTTCCTCAGGAAGCGCTTGGCGGTGCCGCACGCATAGCCGAGCGCATAGAAGCGCTCGCCCATCGCGTGGATGATGGCCTCGACGTCGGGCAGCGGAAGCTTGTCGGCGATGTAGCCGCGAAGCTCCTCACGAAGAACGTCCTCGGCGGGACGGTTTCGCATTTCGGAGACGGCGCGAAGCGTGCGCATGGCCTCGGGGGAAAGACGCCCCATGATCTCGCGGGTGACGTCGGGAGCGTGCTCTTCAAGCGGACTGCGCGCCATGGCTAACCTCAGGCGAATTCGGGCGGAACGCCCGTGAAGACCTGCGCCCACATGCCTGCGACCTGCGCCAGCGCCTGACGGGCCGCGGGCGTGTCGAGGCCGCCGCGCTCGACGATCTCGCGCGCGAGGTTGTCGGTGTCGTCGGCAAAGAGCGCGGCCGCATGCGTGATCACCTGACGGGGCGAATGGCCGTGATAGTCGAGCGTCTCGGCCAGATAGTCGGCGAGACCGCCGTTGCCGTGCCACTCGGAGTCGGCCTCATAGTGAGGATTCTCGCCCGAAAAGGCGTTGACGAGCCAGCGCACGAGCTTGCTCTTGGCCTCCTCATACTCCTCGTCGCTCATCATGCCCGCGGCGCGCTGAGCGGCGCGAAGCGTCATGTTGCGGACGGCCTTCGCGAAGATCTCGCCCGTCACCTCGACGCTCAGAAGATTGGGCAGACGCTCCGCCCTGGAACTGAAGTCCTTGCAGCATCCTGCGCTGCAGTTCGATCCGCAACCGGCCATGTCCCGTCTCCGATCGTTCAGTTGAGTTTGTCGGCCCTGCGGCCGGTGAAGCGCAGCGTCCAGAGCGCGGCGGTCGAATTCACGGTCTCGGAGAGCTTCTCGGGCGTCATCTCATCGGCCTTCGTCAGCGTGCGGACCATGTCGTAAATGCCGTGCAGGAAGGTGCGGCACACGTAGACCATGACGGCGCGCGGATTGGCACTGTCGATCTCCTCGGGGAGCTCGTCCTCGGCATAGTCGGGAAGCTTGCGCAGCTCCTCGACGAGCGCGGGACCGACGAGCGGAAGCGCGCTCGTGAAGCCGGGATTCTCACCCATGAGCGTGCGGGCGAGGTGACGCGCAATGGCATCGTCCTCCTCGGTTGCCTGGTCGGGCGTGATGGCCTTCGTGGCAACGCGGTGCATGCGGCGGAGCACGTCCCAGATGCAACCGACCAGCAGCTGTTCGAGCACGTTCTCGTCAAGAACGACAGCCTCGACCTTTTCCTCGCCCTGCTCCGGGGCCTGCTCCTCGATCTTCTTTTCGTCCGTCATTCCGTCTTGTCTCCTTCGCTGTCATCCGCCGCGCCTTCCTCGTCCTCCTCTTCGGGGACAATGCCGAGGATCATCTCAGCCCAGGTGGCGAAGTGGGCGGAGAAGAGTTCGTCATGAAGGACGCCGTTCAGAATGGTCTGCATGTCCGTCGTCTCGTGGGCATCGGCCCAGTACTCTGCGATGGCGGCGGCCTCCTGGAAGCAGGTCATGACGGCGAGCACAAGGAGACTCTCGTCATCGGCGAAGGTCCTGCGGTCATCCTCGGGCATGTTTTCAAGCATGTCGGAAAGAAGCGGACGAAGGGCGGCGCCCCGCGCGGCGGGATCCCAGCCCTCGGGAAGCTCGAGCGAGTCGGTGTGCCCCATGAAGATCGAGGCGACGCCGAAGACGATCCTGGAGAAGTCATTGGGATCGCCCTGCTCATTCAGCATGACGGCGATCGCATCACGTCCGGTGTACATCAGGATCTCGGCGAGAACGGCGGAATCGCCGATCGAAGGAAGCGCCACGACGGCGCCGCTCGTATTCTGTTCGGTCATAGGAAATTTCATCCTTGGGGGCCATCATGCAGGGGTGCCGCGGCTCTTGTGAAAACATGCCGACATTATACAGAGCGAAGGCCCCGCACCCGCTTCAGGAGTACGAAACGGCATGCGGTGCAGGTGATGATGGAGGTGCGACGGAAAAGGCGCCCGCGGACGAATCCTGCGGGCGCCTTCGGAAGGTGCTTCAAAGGACGGCTCAGGCCTTGGGCGGGAGCTGGGCCTTGGCGCCGTCGACGATCTTCATCGCCGAGGCGATCATGCCGGAGATGTCGCCGAGGTTGCCCGGGACGATGAGCGTGTTGTTGGTCTTCGCGAGCTGCGAGAAGGCCTCGACGTACTTTTCGGCGACCTGCAGGTTGACGGCGTTCATGCCGCCTTCGGCCTGCGTGGCGGCGGCAACGCGGCGAAGGGCCTCGGCCGTTGCCGTGGCAAGGGCGAGCGTGGCGGCCGCCTGGCCTTCGGCCTTGTTGATCTCGGCCTGCTTTTCACCCTCGGACTGGGCGATGGCGGCCTCGCGGGCGCCGGTGGCGAGGTTGATCTGCTCGAGCTTGCGGCCTTCGGATGCGGCGACGACGGCGCGCTTTTCGCGCTCGGCCGTGATCTGCTGCTGCATGGCCTGCAGGATGACGGCGGGCGGCGTCAGGTCCTTGATCTCGTAGCGGAGCACCTTGACGCCCCAGTTGAGGGCCGCCTCGTCAATCGCGGAGACGACGGACTTGTTGATGAGATCGCGCTCCTCGAAGGTCTTGTCGAGCTCCATCCTGCCGACGACGGAGCGAAGCGTCGTCTGGGCGAGCTGCGTGATGGCGACGACGTAGTTGGACGTGCCGTAGGAGGCGCGCTGCGGGTCGGTCACTTGGAAGAAGAGGACGCCGTCGACCGTGAGCTGGGTATTGTCGCGCGTGATGCAGACCTGGCTCGGCGTGTCGAGCGGGATCTCCTTGAGGGAGTGGCGGTAGGCGACGCGGTCGATGAAGGGAATGATGAAGTTGAGGCCCGGCGTGAGCACGGCGTGGAACTTGCCGAGGCGCTCGACCACCCACGCGGTCTGCTGGGGCACGACCTTGACGGACTGGAACGCAAAGAGCACCGCCACGACGACGAGCACGAGCGTAAAGATGAGAAAGCCGCTGACGTTCATTTTTTCAATGACTCCGTATGACGTGTGAAATAGGCGTCGCCTCTACTTGAGGGCGGCGGAACGAAGGACGAGGCGAGTACCGTCGACGCGGGCGATGATCCAGGTGCCCGGCGTGAGATCGCCCTCTTCGGCGCAGGCGATCCAGGGCGCGCCGCGGTACTGCACGACGGCGGTGCCGCCCGTGCCCACGGATTCGACTCGGATGCGCTCGCCCTCGTCAAGATTCATGAGACGATCGGCCTGCGGATTCTTCCTGCGGCGCAGGAGATGCGCAAGCGCGCAGCCGATGACGGTCACGAGGGCGCAGACCGCGAACTGCCAGCTCGCCGAGAGGCCAAGCCAGCTCGCGGCGCCCGCGGCCGCGCACGCCAGCGTGACGGCCAGAAGATAGACCGTGCCCGTCACCATCTCGACGGCGGCGACGATCAGCGCCAGTATGAACCAGAGAACCGTACCTGATATGAACAACGTTCCTGCCTCCGCAAGCGCCCCTGATCCGCCGCAGGAACCGCCCTGCGGGCCACAGAGGCCGTACCAGAACACTCTAGCACAGCGGCGAACGGCTGCACTCCTAGGTTTTCACGCACTTACGAAACGACAATCGGGAAGACAAAAAGACCGGCGCCCGCATTCCTCCGAAGAGAACTGCGGGCGCCGGTCCTCACTCAACTGCAGAAGTCGTGAAAACTATTCTCCGTGCGTACGGTCTCGAATCGCATCCAGTCCTGTCGCCGCGGCAAAGGCAGCGATCGCCGCCGCAAAGCTCGCCTGCGGCGCGAGAAGACCGAAACGGGCGCCGCAAGAAAGAAGGCGGAGACCGAAAGACCTGCGGTTGAGGCGGCTCTGAGCGCCGTGCGCGTCCTTGCAGCTGCATGCTTCGTCATGTTGCCCTTCCCTGCGCCCGAAAGGCGCCTGTGATTCGTGTGGTCCTACCCGTTCGCACCTGCGAATGGTTCTCATTTGTGTTAATGATAATCATTCTCATGGCACATGTCAAGCACGGACGTGAAAACATCTCGGGCACACGCGATTCGAAGGGACCAGACAAAAGCCCCCGGCGCCTTTCGGAGCCGGGGGCTTTGTTCGGACTAGCGTCTCAGCGCGTCAATTACTTGACGGCGAGGCGACGCCACGTGTCGACGACGGTGTCGGGGTTGAGCGAGATGGACTCGATGCCCTGTTCCATCAGCCAGGCGGCGAAGTCGGCGTGGTCGGAAGGACCCTGGCCGCAGATGCCGACGTACTTGCCGCGTTCACGGCAGGCCTTGATGGCCATGGCGAGGAGCGCCTTGACGGCCGGATCGCGTTCGTCGAAGGACGCGGCGACGAGGCCGGAGTCTCGGTCGAGACCGAGGGCGAGCTGCGTCATGTCGTTCGAGCCGATGGAGAAGCCGTCGAAGTACTCGAGGAACTGGTCGGCGAGGACGGCGTTGGACGGGATTTCGCACATCATGTTGAGGCGAAGGCCGTTGACGCCGCGCTTGAGGCCGTACTGTTCCATGATTTCGTTGACGCGCTTGGCTTCATTGAGCGTACGCACGAACGGAATCATCAGTTCGACGTTGGTGAGGCCCATTTCGTCGCGCACGAACTTCATGGCGCGGCATTCCATCGCGAAGCATTCGGCGAACTGGTTCGAGATGTAGCGGGAGGCGCCGCGGAAGCCAAGCATCGGATTTTCTTCATCCGGCTCGTAGAGGGCGCCGCCGATGAGCTTGCGGTACTCGTTAGACTTGAAGTCGGACATGCGGACGATGACCTTCTTCGGGTAGAAGGCGGCGGCAATCGTGGCCACGCCTTCGGCGATGCGCTTCTCGAAGAATTCCTTCGGGCTGGCATAGCCGGCGGAGAGGCGTTCGGCGGCGTCGCGCAATTCGCTCGGGACGTTCGGGTACTCAAGAACAACCTTCGGGTGGATGCCGATGTTGTTGTTGATGATGAACTCAAGGCGGGCAAGGCCGACGCCCTTGTTCGGGATGGCCTGGAACTCGAAGGCGAGCTGCGGGTTGCCGACGTTCATCATGACCTTGACCGGGATTTCCGGGAGGGCGCCGCGCTGGACTTCCTCAACGGCCACTTCCTGGATGCCTTCGTAGATGTTGCCCGTGTCGCCTTCGGCGCAGGACACCGTCACTTCGTCGTTTTCGCAGAGGCGTTCCGTGGCGTCGCCGCAACCGACGACGGCCGGGATGCCGAGTTCGCGGGCGATGATGGCCGCGTGGCAGGTACGACCGCCGCGGTTCGTCACGATGGCGGAGGCCTTCTTCATCACCGGTTCCCAGTTGGGGTCGGTCATGTCCGTGACGAGAACGTCGCCGGCCTGAACGCGATCCATTTCAGCGGCGCTGTCGACGATGCGGACCGGGCCCGTGCCGATCTTCTGGCCGATGGCGCGGCCCTGGCAGAGCAGGCGGCCCTTGGACTTGAGCGTGTAGCGGAGCTGCACGTCGGCCTTGTTCTGCTGGGACTTCACCGTTTCAGGACGGGCCTGAAGGATGTAGATCTTGCCGTCGTTGCCGTCCTTGCCCCACTCGATGTCCATCGGACGACCGTAGTGCTTTTCAATGATGCGGGCGAAGCGGGCCAGTTCGATCACATCTTCGTCGGTGATGGCGAACTTGCGGCGGTCTTCGGCCGGGACATCGACCGTGCGGACCGTGCGGCCGACGGACTTGTCGGATTCGAACTCCATCTTGATGAGCTTGGAGCCGAGCGTCTTGCGGATGATCGGATACTTGCCGGCATCAAGGATGGGCTTGTGGACGTAGAACTCGTCGGGATTCACGGCGCCCTGAACCACGGTTTCGCCGAGGCCGTAGGAGGCGGTGATGAAGACCACCTGGTCGAAGCCGGATTCGGTGTCGAGCGTGAACATCACGCCGGCGGCGCCGCGGTCGGAGCGGCACATGCGCTGCACGCCGGCGGACAGGGCGACTTCAGCGTGCGTGAAGCCCTTGTGGACGCGGTAGGAGATGGCGCGGTCGTTGTAGAGGGAGGCGAAGACCTCCTTCATGTGCTTGAAGACGGCGTCGATGCCGACGACGTTGAGCACCGTTTCCTGCTGACCGGCGAAGGAGGCGTCGGGAAGGTCTTCAGCCGTGGCGGAAGAGCGAACGGCAACGGAGATTTCCTCCTGACCGTCCTTGAGCCATTCGTAGAATTCGCGGATTTCCTTTTCGAGCTCGGCCGGGAACGGAGCGGCTTCAATCCAACCGCGGATCTCGGCGCCGGCAGCGGCGAGCGCCTTGACGTCGTCGACGTCAAGGGTGGTGAGACGCTGAGCAATGCGCTCCTCGAGACCGCCTTCCTTCAGGAAGAGGTGGAAGGCTTCGGCCGTGGTGGCGAAACCGTCCGGCACGCGGATGCCGGCGCTCGTGAGCTGGCTGAGCAGTTCGCCGAGCGAAGCGTTCTTGCCGCCGACGCGATCAACGTCGGTCATGCGAAGCTGACTAAAGGGGAAAACGTAACGACCCTGTACCATGCTTATCCTCTTAAGCCCCAAGAACCGGGGCGGTGGTTCAATTGTGGGGGATTTTACCCGTTCAGAGCGCTTTATGCGTCGGAAAATGGGCCTACCCTGCATATTTTTTGATCCCGCAGGACAATTTCAGGGATTTTCCGCAGGTCCGATCCGCCTCAATAGATGAAATCTAGACGCAGGCAGAGTGTCATTGTTCCCATCTAGGTGGTTTTGAGTAGGGCGAGGCACTTTCACGCGGCAGCAGATAAAATGACCTGATCCGATCCGACCGGCAGGCGCCGCCCCCGCGGCCCCGCCCCGCCGCCTCCAGACCGTCTATATATAAAGAGCAAGCCCGTGGTCACCCAGCAGCTGCAGGACTTTGCGCGTCAGTCCGTCTACGACGCGCTTTCCGCCCTCTTTCTCCAGCCCGAGGCGAAGGGCGCCTATGAAAATTACGTCGAGGCGATGCGCGCGGCCGCAGGGCTCGCAGCCGAACTCGGCACGAACGCCGCCCCGTTCGAGGCGGTGCTCGACGCCCCCGCGCCCGAGCCGCTCGAGCTCGAACGCGAGTACGCCAGACTCTTCCTTGGCACATGCGAGGGCACGGTGCCCCTTGCCGAATCCGCCTGGCTCCACAGGGACGAGATCCCGCTCTCCCAGCTCGAGTGCCGCAAGGCCTACGCCGACGCGGGGCTTGAGACCGCAGGCATCCTCGGCGTGCCCGAAGACCATCTCGGCCTGCAGCTCGGCTTTCTCACCGTCCTGATCCTCAAGAACGACCCTGCGGCCGCCACCGCGTTCTTCGAGGCGCACGCCGCCAAATGGCTCCCCGCCTTCGCCGTAGCCGTTCGCGCACGCAGTGACGCCCGACTCTACGCACTGGCGGCCGGCGTCCTCGAGGGCGTCATCGAAATCGAAGCCGCCCTCGCCCAGAAGGCCTGACGGAGGGGAGGCTTGACCTCCCCGTCTTCATCCACCCCTCCACCCTCTTTTCTTGGCAGAGCCGTTCGCTATTCCCATTGCGAATAGCGAACGGCTCTGCCCATGATCTCCCTTCACTTCACGACGCGTCTTCCGGGTTTCACGCTCGAGGCGGACTGCGATCTGCCCGGCGACGGCTTCACGGCCGTGCTCGGCCCCTCGAGCTGCGGCAAGTCGACGCTCTTCGGCAGGCGCCTCGGAGGACGCCGCACCGCAGTCGACCAGGAGCGCCTCATCGAGGTGCTCGGCATTGCGCATCTTCTTTCACGTCGTCCCGACACGCTCTCGGGCGGCGAAAGCCAGCGCGTCGCGCTCGGGCGCGGCATTCTCGCCGCCGAGACGCTCCTCATCATGGACGAGCCGCTCGCGAGTCTCGACTCGGAGCGCAAGGCCGAGCTTCTCGGCTACTTCGAGCGCATTCCCGAAATCACGGGCATTCCCGTCCTCTACATCACGCACGCCGCCGACGAAGCCGAGAGGCTCGCGAAGACCGTCCTCACGATGAAGGACGGCCGCATCGCGGACATCCTCGACGAAAGCGCCGTCGTACACATGACCGTGCGTCCCGTGCGGGGCGCCGAGGCCGACACCGACGTGAAGGCCTTCATGGACTTCCTCGCCTCCGAAAAGGTGAAGCCCCTCCTGAGGAAGTTCGGCATCGAATGAGGACGCCCGCGACGCACGCCCGCCATGATCGACCTGATTCTCAACTAGCCGCAGCTCCTCTTCTCGCTTGCACTCACCGCGAAGACCTGTCTCGTCGCGCTCGCAGGCTTCATTGCGGGCCTACCGCTCGTCGTGCGTCCGCTTCAGGCGGCGTTCGCCTCGCCGCGCCTCATCGAACTCGAGGAGGCCGCCCGCATCCACGGCGCGAGCAGGCGCGACGTCTTCCTCAGGGTCACGCTCCCGCTCGTTCGGCCGAGTCTCGCGGCGGCGCTCCTTCTCGGCAGCGCCGCGTCTCGGGCGAGGTGGGCATCACCATGATGCTCGGCGGCAACATCTCGGAGCGCACCAACACGCTCTCGCTCGAAATCTTCAACGCCGTCTCACGCGTCGACTTCGACGCCGCGAACGCGCTCTGCCTCCTGCTCTCGCTCTTGGCGGCCGTCATCTTCCTTGCGGCCGAGCTCCTCATCAGGCGCAGCCCAAGGCTCTGACCTCAAACGCCCGTGTGACGCGGGAAACCCTCAGACTCGACTCATCGGGAATGGCCGATCGGGTAAAATGGAAGGATTACCCAATCCTTCTCAACTATCCGCCATGACAGACACCCAGAAGTGCGCCCCCTGCCGACAGATCTTCATCGTGAGCGACGGCACCGCCATCACCGCCGAAACGCTCGCGCATTCGATCATGACGCAGTTCCCCGACCTCGACTACCACCAGACGCGCATCCCGTTCGTCAACACGGTCGAGAAGGCGCTTGAAACCGCGCAGCGCATCAATCAGGTGGAAAAGGAAGAAGGCCTTCGTCCGATCATCTTCACGACCTTCGTGGATCCGGACATCATGCGCACCTTCAACGAACACGTGAGCGGTCACATCATCGACCTCTTCCGCAAGTTCGTCGGCCCGCTCGAGACCGAGCTCGGCATGAAGAGCGCGCACTCCATCGGCCAGAGCCACCGCATCCGCGACGACGCGAAGTACAACCGCCGCATCGCCGCCATCGACTACACGCTCCAGCACGACGACGGCCAGACGAACCGCGGCCTCGACGAAGCGGACGTGATCCTCGTGGGCGTCTCCCGCTCGGGCAAGACCCCGACGTCGCTCTACCTCGCCATGCAGTTCGGCATCAAGGTCGCCAACTACCCGCTCATCCCCGAGGACTTCGACCGCGGCTCCCTGCCCGACGCCCTCATTCCGCTTCGCGAAAAGCTCTTCGGCCTCTCCATCAAGCCCGAGCGCCTTTCCGAAATTCGCAACGAGCGCCGTCCGAACAGCCGCTACGCCAGCATCGAGAACTGCCGTCAGGAAATCGCCGACGCCGAAGGCCTGATGGCCCGCGAAGGCATCCGCTGGCTCAACTCCACGACGAAGTCGATCGAGGAAATCTCCGCCACGATCATGGCCGATCTCGGCCTCGACAAGCGCCGCAACTCCTGACGCCGACGACAGTCAAAACCCAAGAAGCCCCGGCTTCCTCTCGGAAGGCCGGGCCTTCTTTCTTTCCCGGGCCTCAGGCAGCTACGCCAGAAGCTGCGCCTGCGCAGGCGGCTCTCTCCAGGGGCCGTTCACAAGCTCCTCGTACGCCTCAAGCCAGCCGAGCCTCTCGACGGCTGACCTGAAGGGACCCTCGACGAGCGGCGCACGGATGTCGATCTCCTCGCCCGTGACGGGATGCGGGAGCGTCATCCTCGCACAGTGGAGCATCAGGCGGTCCGCACCGAACCATTGCGCGACCGCACGGTTGAGGGGGCCCTTCCCGTAGGTGGCGTCCCCGATGACGGGATGCGCAAGCCACTTGAGATGACGGCGGATCTGATGCCTTCTGCCCGTGAAGAGCTCGGCCTCGACGAGGCCGAGGCGGGTCGTCTCGAACCTGCCCGAAGGAACGGGCGCCTCGCCCCTTGCGCGCTCGATGAAGACCGTGCGCGCATCCTGAGGCTCCGACGGACCGCGTCGTTTCTTCAGATACGGATCCTCGGGGAGCGAGAGCGGATGGCGGCAGTCGACGGATTCCTCGAGCCAGCCGCGCACGACGGTCGCATAGCGCTTCTTCACCTCGCCCGCCATCATGATGCGCCCGACCCTCGAGGCCGTGTCCGCATCACACGCAAAGACGAGCACGCCCGACGTCCCGCGGTCGAGCCTGTGCACGGGCCAGACCCGACGGCCGAGCTGCTCACGCACGCACTGCACGGCAAAGACCGTGTCGCCGTTGGCGATCTCGGTGCGGTGCACGAGAAGCTTCTCGGGCTTCATCACGGCACACATCACGTCATCAAGATAAAGGACGGGAAGAACGGGAGGAACGGGCTCGGCCTGAACGGCCGCTTCGGCTTCGAATGACAGCATGGAGAGGCGGAAATGGCGTCGGTTGACGGAACGGGCGCCCATCATACCCAAATCCGGGCCTTTTTCGGCGGGATTCGTCGACAAAACCCGCCTCAGGACGCGCAACGGCGGACCTTCACATGCCGACACGAGGCCCCAGTCCGTGACCAGCATCCGGCATCCATTTGCCTTCGACTGCGGCTCTAGCGAAGAAAACGGAATGAAGCACAAGCGTCACGCCTTAATGATGTAACAATTTGTGTATCCATTCGCCACATCGAAAGCCCATCTATAAAATGTGGTCAATTTAGCCGCAGAAACGTCATCCCTTTCAAACCGACGTATCCGCGGCTTTTTCCTGAGTACTGACGGCAAATACCACTTTTGTTTTCGCTAACTGCGAAGGAGATGTTCTTAATGTCTACGCCAAACGCCCCCCTGACGATTCGCGACATGATCGAACCGGCCATCATGGCCGCCGGCGGCTGGGTCAACACCCACGCTCATGCAGACCGTGCCTACACCCTCAGCCCCGACGTTCTCGAGATGCGCCGCACCTGCACGCTTCAGCAGAAATGGGACGCCCTCGACGCCCTCAAGCGCAACTCCACGGAAGAAGACTTCTACCGCCGCTTCTCGATGTTCTTTGAAAACCAAATCGCCCAGGGCGTGTCCGCCCTCGCGACCTTCGTCGACATCGACCCGCAGTCTGAAGACCGCGCCATCAAGGCCGGCCTGCGTGCCCGCGAACACTATCAGGACCAGCTGACCGTCAAGTTCGCCAACCAGACCCTGAAGGGCGTGATCCATCCGGAAGCCCGCAAGTGGTTCGACATCGGCGCTGAACTCGTCGACATCATCGGCGCGCTCCCGAAGCGCGACGAACGCGACTACGGCCGCGGCGACGAAGCCTTCGACATCATCATGGAAACGGCCAAGTCCCGCAACAAGATGGTCCACGTCCACGTCGACCAGTTCAACGAAAGCCTTGAATACGAAACCGAGCAGCTCTGCGAAAAGACCATCCAACACGGCATGCAGGGCAAGGTCGTCGCCATTCACGGCATCTCGATCGCCGCTCACTCCCGCGCCTACCGCCAGCGTCTCTACACGCTCATGCGCGAAGCCGACGTGATGATGATCGCCTGCCCGACCGCCTGGATCGACACCCCGCGTTCCGAACAGATCGGCCCGATGCACAACTCCATGACCCCGGTCGACGAACTCGTCCCGGCCGGCATCACCGTCGCCCTCGGCACGGACAACGTCTGCGACGCCATGGTGCCCTGGAACGCCGGCGACATGTGGCACGAAATGACCACGCTCGCCACGGGCTGCCGCTTCGACTACTTCGACGAACTCGTCAAGATTGCCACGATCAACGGCCGCAAGGCGATCGGCATCGACTAATTTTCAGGAAAGAGATATAGAAAATGTTCAAGTCCAAGATTGCTGAAAACATCCTCGCCGAACACCTCATCAACAACGGCGCCGTGTCCTTCCTGACGGAACGTCCGATGCGCCTCAAGTCCGGCCTGATCACGCCGATCTACGTCGACAACCGCCGCCTGACGGCCGTCCCGGAAGCCTGGCGCGACATCCTTGAAACTATGGCCACGAAGGTCGTCGAACTCGGTCTCGAATTCGACATCGTCGCGGGCGTCGAAGGCGCCGGCGTCTCCCACGCCGCCGCTCTGGCCTACCGCCTCAACAAGCCGAGCATCTTCGTTCGTCAGGCCGCCAAGACCTACGGCAACAAGAGCCGCGTCGAAGGCTGCGACATCGCCGGCAAGCGCGTCCTCCTCATTGAGGACCACATCTCCACCGGCCTCTCGCTCCTCTCCGCCGTCGAAGGCCTCAAGGCTGAAGGCGCCACGGTCACGGACTGCCTCGCCATCACCTCCTTCGGCATCGACGAGACCAACAAGCTCTTCGAAAAGCAGCAAGTCCGCTGCCACGAAATGATCGACTTCACGAAGGTCATCGACAAGGCCATCGAACTCGGCACGATCTCCGCCGACAAGAAGGAAGTCCTCAACGACTGGCTCGCCAATCCGTGGACCTGGGCCGCTCGTCACGCCCTCACCCCGATGGACAACGAAAACTAATTTCCGTCGATCGGTTTGAATAGTCCCGCGTTCTTTGTAAACGCGCGCGGGACAGTCGAAAGGAGCGCTTTGCCCGAACTCCGCAGGCAAAATCCTATCTAGAACCAGAAGTTTGTCATTGGTCAAA
>OCHM01000760.1_pt1 | contig 18232 bp, 9 predicted proteins | sample 1538901 | NCBI WGS metagenome assembly OCHM01 (sample SAMN04571734, study PRJEB22368) | human gut metagenome | biome: human gut; material: stool | host: Homo sapiens | place: Luxembourg | collected 2012-11-08 | reverse complement strand
GGCGTGGGTATGGCAAGGATGCCATACCCTCCTAAGAAGCTTCTGTGAATTCCGTGAATTCTGTGGGAGTTCTTTGTATAAGTCCCATCTGTGAAAATCCGTGGAATCTGTGGGAGGATTATGCCGAAGGCGTGGGTATGGCAAGGATGCCATACCCTCCTAAGAAGCTTCTGTGAATTCCGTAGAATCTGTGGGAGTTCTTTGTATAAGGTCCCATCTGTGAAAATCCGTGGAATCCGTGGGAGGATATCTCAACAGAATAAATCCGTGGGAGAACCGCTTACTTCAGGTCGCCCACCTTATACAGGTACTCAGCAATCTGCACCGCGTTGAGCGCAGCACCCTTGCGAATCTGGTCGCCCGAGAGCCAGAACGTGAGTCCGCAGTCGTCGGCGAGATCCTTGCGCACGCGTCCTACGAACACGTCGTCCTTGCCGGCTGTCTCCAGCGGCATCGGGTAGACGAGGTTCTGCGGGTCGTCCTTCAGTGTGCAACCAGGAGCCGCAGCGATTGCCTTCTGAGCCTCCTCGACGCTGATGGGGCGTTCGGTCTCAATCCATACCGACTCGGAGTGAGAGCGGAGCGAGCTGACGCGCACGCACATCGCAGAGCAGCGCACGTCGCTGTGCATGATCTTGCGTGTTTCGTTGAACATCTTCATCTCCTCCTTGGTGTATCCGTTGTCGGTGAAGACATCAATCTGCGGGATGACGTTATACGCCAACTGGTGCGGGAATTTCTCCACCTTCACCGGCTCGTTGTTCACCAGCTCACGATACTGCTCCTGCAGCTCTGCCATGGCAGCTGCGCCTGCGCCCGATGCGCTCTGGTAGCTGGCGATGTGTATGCGCTTGATGTGGCTGAGCTGCTCCAGCGGCTTCAGCACTACCACCATCATAATAGTGGTGCAGTTAGGATTGGCGATGATACCACGCGGACGCTTCAGAGCATCCTCGGCATTGCACTCTGGCACTACCAATGGTACATCGTCGCACATGCGGAACGCCGACGAGTTGTCGATCATCACTGCGCCGTACTTAGTGATAGTCTCGGCATACTCCTTAGAGGTGCCACCACCAGCCGATGTGAACGCAACGTCGATGTCCTTGAAATCGTCGTTGTGCTGCAAGAGCTTCACCTCATACTCCTTACCTTTGAACGTGTATTTCTTTCCAGCCGAACGCTCAGAACCAAACAACACTAAATTGTCAATGGGGAACTCTCTCTCGGCGAGGATGCGCAGAAACTCCTGTCCTACGGCGCCACTCGCACCAACAATAGCTACATTCATTTTCTCTTATTTTTGTTTTTATTTATATGTATTTGCTTACTAATTGCCTAATGTTCGTGCAAAGTTACAACTTTTCTGTCATCTAATGATCGGTTTACATCTTTTTCTACTACTTTACACTATTCATAACCAGCGTTAGGCGTAATAATTTTATAAAATCTGACTTAAAGAATACAAAATCGGCAAAACGGAATAATATCGGTATGGAAATAATGACTACCTTTGCGGATGACAAAATAACTTTGCATACGAATCTTAATTATGAAACATAATGGCTAACGAAATGACAGAACTGAAGATTGACATGGGACTTATCGCTAATTGTGGCAATGCCGACTACATAGATGGCGACATGGTTGTGCTCGACGGCATCGACAAGGTGCTGCAGGTAGACGGCACGTTCAAGTTTGATATGATTATGATGGTCTACTGCACTAAGGGACGTATACAATTTGAAACCAGCTCCAACGCATATACCGCAAAGGCGGGCGACGTGATCATCTGTCTGCCCAGCAGCACATGGGAAAACGTGATGGTATCGCCCGACTACGACTCGAAAAGTGTCGGCGTGTCGAGCAAGGCAGCCCAAGCCAGTGTGCAGGTGAACCGCGACTATCTTAATCTGCTCGATTACGTATCGCACAACCCCGTGATCCACCTCAACGAGGAACGCCAACAGATGTTCTTGAAGTACTACGCCATCATTGCACACAAGATAAAGAATCCGCATGGTTTCTATCATAAGGAGATTATGCACTGCTTGCTGCAAAGTTCCATCTACGAGCTGTTCGCCATCATCACGCCCTACGTGGAGTATAGCATTGAAGGGGGCAATCTCAAGCAGGCCAACTTGCTCTTCCAGCGCTTCATCGAGATGCTGTCGGCGAACAACGGCAGGATGCAGCCCGTGAAGAAATATGCGCAGGAGATGTGCATCACGCCGAAGTATCTCTCGAACATCACGAAACAGGTGACAGGGCGCACGGCGCTCGACTGGATACACAGCTACACGGTGAAGGCGATAGAGAAGTATCTGCGCCGTTCTAACCTCTCCATCAAAGAGATATCGGAGCTGTTGGGCTTCCCCAACCTCTCGTTCTTCGGCAAGTTCACGAAGAGCCACCTCGGCATGTCGCCAACGCAATACCGCAAGGAGCAGAGCATGAGGAAGTAAGTATAGGGGGGGTGCACCCCCTATAAATTATCTGCGCGAACCAAAACCACCGCTTCTTGACGAGCCCGACGGCTTGAACGTTGAGCGTGGGGCTGACGAGCTCGACGAGTTGTCGCGACGCGAGCCGAAGCTGCTGCCTGAAAAGCCTCTATTGCTCTCGGGCTGACGCACCGTTGTGCGCGTGCTACTCTCACGACTGCCAAAGCCAGAGCCACGGCTTGAGCCAAAGCCCGACGAGCTGCGGCTTGAACCAAATCCTGACGAACTGCGCGAGCCAAATCCGCTTCCGCTGTTGTCGCGACGCGAGCCAAGACCACTGTTACCTCTGCTCTCCACCCTACGGCTGCCACGCGAGCCGAACGACTGGCGGTTGCCACGTCCGTAGTCGCCGCGCTTGAAGCCGTCGCGCATACCGAAGTGGGCATCGCCACCACGGCGCGAACCGAATGTTCTGCCGCTGTACCACGAGCTGCCGTTGTTCTGACGCCACGAGTGGCCGCCACGATAGCTCACGTACACCGTCGGACGATTGAAGTAGAAGTAGTCGCGGTGCGGATAGCGAGCGTATATAGCGAAGTGCCAAACGCCTGCACTGAAGTAGAGCGGACGATAGAAGTAGGCTGCCTCGCAGAACATACGGTACTGCCAGTCGAGGAGCACATAGCTGAAGTCGATGTTACGCCAACGCCAGTAGTCGCCGTAGAGTTCGTCGTCGGAGTTGACACTGAGCAGATAGTCGAGGTTTATCTCGTAAGCCGCCTCATACTGGTCGTCGGTGAGGTTCAGCTCGTAAGCCATCTTATCGGTGAGGAACAACGCCTGTTCGCGTGCCTGACTGTAACTCATTGCGCTGGCTGCTACCGCGAAGCCAAGCACCATTACTATTGTTGCGAATAACCGTTTCATAATATCTCTGTTTTAAAAGTTATACGTATTCTCAGGGGGTGCCTCTCAGGGGGCACTTGTCATCCTCAGGGGGTGCACTCAGGGGGTGCACTTGTCTCAAGTGCACCAACAAAGTAGAATGTGCTATGTTGGTGCAACTACAGCTCTATTGGTGTACTTCTTGCTCTGTTGGTGCAGTTGAGACAACTGCACCCCCTTGAGGTTTCCTTTCGCTTGCAAAGTTAGAACTTTATCAGCGCAAACCAAAGGGATTTTCCCTAAACACATGTGGGAAAATCCCTAAACAGACCACCCTATCCCGTCCGCCGTCCGATCAGATTCCGTCCGCCGTCCGATCAGATTCCGTCCGCCATCCAATTGGATTCCGTACGCTGTCCGATGACTTAACCACCACCGCAACACCACACAACTACCATCGCAAAACAACCGTTTCATAACATTTAACTCCTTAAACGCTACGTAATTAATCAAAAAAGCGTAACTTTGCAACTAAAATTATAATAAAACACATATAAAAATGGCACAAGAAGACGTTTTCAAGAAAATCGTGAGTCACTGTAAGGAGTACGGTTTCGTATTCCCAAGTAGCGAGATTTATGACGGACTGGCTGCAGTGTACGACTACGGACAGAACGGTGTAGAACTGAAGAACAACATCAAACAATACTGGTGGAAGAGCATGGTGCTGCTCCACGACAACATCGTGGGCATCGACTCAGCCATCTTCATGCACCCTACTATCTGGAAGGCAAGCGGACACGTAGACGCATTCAACGACCCGCTCATCGACAACCGCGACTCAAAGAAGCGCTATCGTGCCGACGTTCTCATCGAGGACCAGATTGCGAAGTACGACGAGAAGATTGAGAAGGAGATTGCCAAGGCACGCAAGCGCTTCGGTGAGAGCTTCGACGAGGCACAATTCCGCGCTACCAACGCTCGCGTAATCGAGCACCAGCAGAAGCGCGACGCTCTCCACGCACGCTATACAGAGGCTATGCAGGGTCCGGACCTCGCCGAGCTGAAGCAGATCATCATAGACGAGGAGATCGTAGACCCGATCAGCGGCACAAAAAACTGGACCGACGTGCGCCAGTTCAACCTCATGTTCTCTACAGAGATGGGCTCCGTAGCCGACGGTTCTAACAAGGTGTACCTCCGTCCGGAGACAGCACAGGGCATCTTCGTCAACTACCTCAACGTGCAGAAGACGGGCCGCATGAAGATTCCGTTCGGCATCGCACAGATCGGTAAGGCGTTCCGCAACGAGATCGTAGCACGCCAGTTCATCTTCCGTATGCGCGAGTTCGAACAGATGGAGATGCAGTTCTTCGTGCAGCCGGGCACCGAGCTCGAGTATTTCCAGAAGTGGAAGGAGCTGCGCATGAAGTGGCACCAGGCTCTTGGCTTCGGCGCCGAGAACTACCGCTTCCACGACCACGAGAAGCTGGCTCACTACGCCAACGCCGCTACCGACATCGAGTTCCACATGCCGTTCGGCTTCAAGGAGGTAGAGGGCATACACAGCCGCACCAACTTCGACCTCTCGCAGCACGAGAAGTTCTCGGGCCGCTCTATCAAGTACTTCGACCCGCAGTCCAAGGAGTCGTACACTCCGTACGTCATCGAGACATCTATCGGCGTAGACCGTATGTTCCTCAGCGTGATGTGCCACTCTTATAAAGAGGAGCAGCTCGAAAACGGCGAGACACGCGTCGTACTCATGCTCCCGCCCGCACTCGCGCCGACAAAGCTCGCCGTGCTGCCACTCGTCAAGAAGGACGGACTGCCCGAGAAGGCTCGCGAGATTGTGAACAACCTGAAGTTCCACTTCAACACAAGCTACGACGAGAAGGACACCATCGGCAAGCGCTACCGCCGTCAGGACGCAGTGGGCACACCGTTCTGCGTGACCGTCGACTACGACACACTGCAGGACAACACCGTGACACTACGCTTCCGCGACACAATGGAGCAGGAGCGCGTGAGCATCGACCAGCTCCTCAGCATCATCGAGGACAAGGTGAGCATCACAAGCCTGCTCAAGAAATTGCAGTAAAAACATACTAAATGAAGAAATACTATTTATTCATACTCCTCGCCATGACGACCGTCTTCGCAGCAAGCCTGTCGTCGTGCAGCGAGACCGACAACGAGAAGGAGGAGTTCCCCAACTGGCGAAAGACCAACGAGGCATACTACGACAAGAAGTATGCCGAGGTGAAGCAGCTGGTGGCGGGTGGTGCTGCCGACTGGAAGGTGCTGCGCTCATGGAGCCTCAACGACCAGGTGGCTACGCATAGCTACGACTTCGTGCTTGCCAACGTGCTCAACGCTGGCACGGGCTCGGGCTGCCCGTTCTTCACCGACTCGGTGAAGGTGCACTACAGCGGTCGTCTGCTGCCATCCACAAGCTACGCCGAGGGCTATGTCTTCGACAAGTCGTGGCAGGGCGAGTACAACCTCAGCACGATGAAGCCACGCACCTTCGCCGTGAGCGGCGTGGTGAAAGGCTTCGCCACAGCACTGCAGAACATGCACATCGGCGACAGATGGCTCGTGTACATGCCCCATCAGCTGGCATACGGCTCGTCAGCCACGCCGGGCGCAGCCTACTCCACACTCATCTTCGACGTAACGCTCGTAGGCTACTTCCGCAAGACATCCGCTGCAGCTGCTCCGGCTAAGGACGGCACAGCACAACAGCAGACCACCGGCTACTGGGTTTATGAGTAATAATAGGAGGGTATGGCATCCTTGCCATACCCACGCAACCACAAACCAATAGGAGGATATGGCATCCTTGCCATACCCAAGCAACCTCAAACCAATAGGAGGGTATGGCATCCTTGCCATACCCTTTTTACATTATTTAAATATTATTTTAATACAAATAAAAAACATTAGATGTAATTTTGCATTCAAAGAAACAACATCCCTTATTTCAACTACAACACTCGTAATTTTAACGACAGAACAACAAGCCTATAACATTAAAAATTACATATTATGACTAAACATTTACGATTTTTTATGCTCACACTGCTCACGATTGTGTGTACGGTGGGGGGGGTATGCTCAAGAAACGGTAACGGATGAGTTAACCAGTAAAGTCTTAGGATTAACCCAAAAGTATTCATCTTTCACAAATAAAAAAGCATCCTCTGATGCATTATATTGTGGATGTGCATATAAAAATACAAGCTCTCAAATACAAATAAATGGAGGCGGAACTAGCTACGGTACAGAACCTAATAAGGTAATAGGATTGGTATCAACAGTTTCTGGAGGTACTATTAAATCTATCACAATAGAATTAAATTCAAGCAAAAATCCACTCTTAGTATTTGGAAATAACGAAGCTTTCGTAGGATCCGACGATTTAAAAGGAAATAATAAAGGAACTCAAATAGCATCAATCACTAATACAACAAAACGAACTATAATTCCAACAGAAAACTACAAATATGTAGGTTTTTATTCAGCAAAAGCTAATTACATAAAAAAAATCACCATTGTTTGGGAAAAAGCAGCTACCACCCCTGCCACCACTACCACATTTGGCACCAACTCCGGCAAGACATTCACATTCACCAATGGCAAGCTTGAGGGTTTTACCACGCCTACAGCTACTGCTAAAAAGAGCGACGACAACACCGACTTGTCTAACTCTATTGAATATACAAGCTCTGACGCAGACATCGTAGCCGTTGACTCTAAAACCGGCGAACTGACATTCACCAACACCAAGTTTGGCAAGGCTACCATCACAGCCACCCTGCCTAAAACAGCCACCTACCAAACATCTACCGACTCATACGGTGTCGTAAACAAAGACAACCACACCGCTACCTCTCTGTCCTTTAATGGAACCGACGTCACTCTTACCGAAGGCAAGACCGATGCCGGCACAGACTTCACGGGCTACACCGCTACCGAAGCCAACAACATTGCTGGCACTATCACATACGCAGCTTCGGGCGACGCTGTGGCTACTGTCAACCCCACAACTGGCGCAGTAACCATCAACGCCACAACATATGGCACAACAACCATTACCGCTACATTCACACCTGCAGACCCAACACAATACTCTGGATCTACCGCTACGTATCAAATTACGAACAAGAAGGCTGTTGATTTGTCGGAGATTACGTTCAATGTTTCTGAAGACAAATCAAACAACTCTTCACAACAAACAGAAGACAACTTAAACAAGAGTATTGTAAAGATATATTCAACTAAAGCTATACTTGGAAATGGCACAGACTACCGCTTCTATAAGAATAGCAAAACAACGTTCTCACTTACCGATCCTACACGAGTAATTACAAGCATTAAGTTTATTCATTCTAATACTACAGACCCAAATTTCACAACAGACAAAAACACTTACGACAAAGCCTCTGGCACTTGGACTGGCTATGAGGAGTCTGTAACATTCACAAATTCAGGAAGTGTAATAAAAAACATCACCCAAATCATCATCACAACAGCAGAGAAGAAGGCTGCTCCTGCCCTCTCATTCACAGAGGCAACCGTAACAAAGGAGTTAGTAGCTGGCACTATTGACCTTCAGACCATCACCAAGCCTGAAGACCTTGACGCATCTGCTATCACATACGCAAGCTCTGACGACACAACCGCAAAGGTTGAGGGCAATACAATTCACTTATACAAGACTGGCGAGGTGACCATCACCGCCACATCGGATGCTACAGACAAGTATGCTGCAGGCACTGCGTCCTACAAACTCGTGATTGAAGACAATCGCACACCTGATGCCGACTTCAAGTTCGCAGCAGAGAGCTACAGCGAAGATTTAGCAAAAGCAACAGACGGTAGTGTAACATTCAACGCAGCAAATGTGCTGCAGAACCCTAACAACCTCAAAGTAACCTACACTATATCTCCTAAAGACGAAAATGTCGAGATAGATGCATCAACCGGCGACGTTATTATTTCTAAGCGTGGCACATACACAATCACCGCAACCGGCGCTGCTACTGGTACCTATAAGGAGACAACGGCTACATGCACGCTGAAGGTAATCAACAGCGCAGTAGAAGAAACAAGCATCGAGTTCGTTGCTGGCGTAGATAAGGGAACAGGAAAAGATAGCAACCATGCTCAAAACGATGACGAAATGCACAAGTCGTTTGTAAAGATTACTTCAGATAATGCTTGGTTCGATAGTACCCAAAAAGATAATTACCGTTTCTACAAAGGCACCCATACAATCTCAACCAAGATCGGTAAAATCACGAAGATTGAATTCGTAACGGGTGACAAACCTATTACCAACTTGAAATACAATGGTAAAGACGGAGCATTTACTGCAGACACAAAATATGATCTCTGTTGGGTGGGTTCTGCAAAGGAAGTTGTATTTACAAACACTGACCAGGCTCGCGCCACAAAAATCATCGTCACAGTAGAAGTACCGAAAGCAAAGAACTACACTCTCGACGAGACAAAGAAAGACAACGTCATCGAGACATACGAGAACGCAAACGTCACGCTGCAACGCACACTCAGCAAAGACTACTGGAACACATTCTGCGTGCCGTTCGCACTTGATGCGGAGCAGGTGGCACAGTACTTCGGCGAGGGCACACAGCTCCGCACATACGAAGGCAACTGCAACAACAACATTGTGTACTTCGCAACTGTAGACAACATCGAGGCTGGCAAGCCGTACATCATGAAACCAGGCAACGCCGTTGTGCAGAACCCAACATTCGAGGGAGTAAGCATGGTGGCAACCGGACTCGACAAGAACGGCAACCCGCAGGCTGTAGGCGATGCAAGCACAGTACAGATGAAGGGTATCTACAACCAGATATTGCTGACGGCCGACAAGACAGAGCTCTTCCTTGGCGACAACGACCTCTTCTACTACCCGCTTGACAATATCGAGGCTCGCACTATCGGTGGCTTGCGTGCATACTTCATCGTGCCACAAGGCACCGACATCAAGAAGCTGCGCGCTAACCTCGACGGAACACCAACATCGCTCGGCACTATCTTCGACACTGAAGAAAGCAACGCTCCTGTGTATAATCTACAGGGACAGTGCGTAGGCAACTCACTCCGCGCGCTGAAGAGTGGTATATACATTCAGAACGGCAAGAAGGTAGTAGTGAAGTAAACATACGCAACATTTAACCAGTAATATACTAAAGCACAATGAAAAAGTATTATATAAAGCCATCGATAGCAACGATGGAAATAGAAACAACAAGCATCATGGCTGGCTCTACGGGCGTAGATGGCTCTGGCTCACAAGGTGGCATAGACAACCCACAGCCTGGCGATGGCAGCACATCAAAACATGTGTCGTCGCGCATCTACTTCGACTCGTGGGAGTATGATGACTGCAACGAAGAGGATGAGTATTAATAATACAAAGACAACAAAGGTCGAGCGAAGTCGCTCGACCTTTGTTGTTTCAGGGGCACTTGTAGGGGGTGCACTTGTCTCAAGTGCACCAACCGAGTAAAATACCAATTGGTTGGTGCAGTTGCAGGGGGTGCACTTGTCTCAAGTGCACCAACCGAACAAAATACCAATTGGTTGGTGCACTTATTACTTGGTTGATGCAGTTCTTACTTGGTTGGTGCACTTGAGACAAGTGCACCCCCTACAAGCTTGTTCTCACAGAACACGACCTTATAGCTTGCGCCTCGCTTTGTCTTGAACTTCAGCACCGCCTCGCCGTAGCGCACCTCGCACGGTTCGCCCGAGCCGGAGAGTATTGTCGCCTCAGCGAGCTTGCCGTTCTTCCAGCTGATAGACACGGTGAAGTTGCCCTTGGCACGCAGTCCGCTCACTGAGCCTTCAGTCCAAGCATCGGGTAGTGCAGGCAGCAGGTGGACGAATCCCATGTGACTCTGCATAAGCATCTCGGTTACGCCGGCTGTTCCGCCGAAGTTACCATCGATTTGGAACGGAGCGTGCGTGTCCCAGAGGTTGTCGAGCGTGCCGTTCTTCAGCAGATTGCCGTAGAGCGTGTAGGCATGATTGCCGTCGTGCAGGCGTGCCCACTGGTTAAGTTTCCAGCCCATCGACCATCCTGTTGCGCCATCGCCGCGATGCTCGAGCACCACGCGCGACGCCTTAGCCAGTTCGGGCGTGGTGACGGGCGACACGGTGCGACCAGGGTGCAGACCGAAGAGGTGGTTTACGTGGCGATGCTCGTCCTTCGGGTCGTCGATGTCCGTCGACCACTCCATGAGCTGTCCGTAGCGACCTATCTTATACGGCGCGAGATGCTTCAACGCGTCCTCCCACTGACGGCGCTCCTTGGCACTCTTGCCTAACACGCGGTTAGCCTCTACAGCATCCAGGAGCACTTCGCGTATCACGGCGTGGGCGAACGTAGCACCCTCGTCAACAGGTCCGTGCTCGGGCGATGTGGACGGAGCGGCGGTGTACACGCCGTCGGCGCGATGCCAGAGATAGTCGGACGCGAAGTCGGCTGACTCCTTCAGTATGTCGTAGTTGTCGGCGAGGAAGCGGCGGTCGCGCGTGAAGTCGTAGTAGTTCCAGAGGTGAGTGGCGAGCCACGGACCGGCGAACGGCGAGAAGTTCCACGACATATCCTCGCTCGAAAGCGGCGAGGTGAAGCCGAAGATATTACCAGATACGGACGTTGTCCAGCCACGTGTGCCGAAGTACGACTTCGCCGTTACGCGGCCCGGCTTCACGAGCGTACGGATGAAGTTGAAGAGCGGCAGCTCGCACTCCGGAAGTGCCGTCGGGCAAGCCAGCCAGTAGTTCATCTGCAGATTGATGTTGTTATGGTAGTCGATGCGCCACGGTCCGTCGACGTTGTTGTGCCACAAGCCCTGCAGGTTAGCCGGCAGATTGTCGGCACGCGACGACGAGATTAGCAGGTAGCGACCGAACTGATAGTAGAGCTGCTCCAAGTAGTAGTCGGGCTTGCCCTGGCGGTAAGCCTCAAGACGGCGGTTCACGGGCAGGTCGTTGGCATCAACCGTAGCGTTGTTGATGTTCAGACGCACGCGGTTGAAAAGCTCCGAATAGTCGGCATAGTGCTCGTTGAGCAGCGAGGCGTAGCCCTTTGTGGCAGCCTTGGCGAGCCAGTCGGCAGTAGTCTGTTTAGGGTCGACGCCTACGTAAGCCTTCGGGTCGTTGAAATCGGGGTCGTAGTTGGGTCGGTAGTCGGTGTCGGCAGTGATGAGGAACACCACCTCGTCGGCATCCTTCACCATGAGCTTGCCGCCCTCGTTGCTCACCGCGCCGCCCTTAGCCACAGCCTTTATGCGCACGGCGTACTCCATACTGTTGTTGTCGAGACGCGCCAGCCAGCAGAGCGCGTCGGTGCCGTCCGCCTTCATCTCGCCCGTCGATACGGGGTTGGAAGCGTAGGAGAACACGAGGTTCTGCTTGCCGCGGTGAGATGCCGCAAAGCGCACCGCCATCACGTTGGCAGGATGCGACACGAAATACTCGCGCTCATACTGCACGCCGTCCTTGCAGAAGCTCACCTTCGCAAGGGCAGAGTCGAGCGAAAGCTCACGGCGGTAGTCGGTCATTCCCACTGAGCTGAGTCCGGTCTCAATGTAGAACTCGCCGGCGGTAGTGAAGCTGCCGAAGCGGAACGGCTCCTCGGCGTCAGCCTCGTAGGGCACCACGCTGTTGAAGTTCTTGCGTGTGAGCAGCTCCGCCTTCTGCCAGTCGCCTTTGGTGAACGCCTCGCGTATCTCGCCCACCACATGAGCCGACTGCTTGTTCACGTCCCAGTAGTAAGCAGCACCACGCGAGGTGTTCGGACCGCCACGCCAGAGCGTCTTCTCGTTGAACGTGATGCGCTCAGCCTCAACCGAGCCGAGCACATTGCCGCCGATATTGCCGTTGCCGATGGGCAGCGACTGCGACTCCCATTCGGGGTCGGGGTTGTTCACCAAGTCGCCGGCACGCACCAACTGACGCTCGGTAGGCATACGGTCGGGACTCGAAGCGAGCCACACAGCCTGTCCGCGCATAGTCGTCGGACGGTCGAACCAATACTTCAAAGGGGTGTTCCGCTCGGCGAAAGCATTGGCAGACCCCAAGGCACAAAGCGCAAGAAGCGCAAGGAGTTGTTTTTTTGATTGCATTATGATTAGTTTTTTATTTGTCTATCACCACAAAGTTACTGCAAAAAAGCGAAATAAGCCGCCATAACATCATCTATTATAATAAAAAGCAGTAAATTTGCAAAAATCAAATAATAAAAACTATGAACAATCTACACAACATTGCCAGCAAGTTCCTCATCGAGGGCACCGTGAGCGACATCAAGCCACTCGGCAACGGACTCATTAACGACACATACCGCATACATACCGCAGAAACAGACCGCCCCGACTACGTTCTGCAACGCATCAACCACCACATCTTCACCGATGTCGATATGCTGCAGCACAACGTGGAGACCGTGACCAACCACATCCGCGAGCAGCTGAAGGCGGAAGGTGTCGACGACCTCGACCGTCGTGTGCTGCGCTTCGTACCCACCACCGAGGGCAAGACCTACTTCTTCGACGGTGAGAGCTACTGGCGCATGTCGGTATTCATCAGCGATGCCGTGACGATGGAAGCCGTGACACCCGACTCGTCGTACGACGCAGGCAAAGCGTTCGGCGACTTCGAGGCGCGTCTGGCTGACATCGCCGACCAGCTGGGCGAGACTATCCCCGACTTCCACAACATGTGCCTACGTCGCGACCAGCTGCGCAAGGTGTACGCCGAAGACCCCGCAGGACGCGCCGATGGCGTGAAGCAGTTCGTAGAAGAGATAGAGACGTACATGGACGAGATGTGCCTGGGCGAACGACTCTTCGCCGAGGGCAAGCTGCAGAAGCGCGTGTGCCACTGCGACACGAAGGTGAACAACATGATGTTCGACAAACAGGGCAAGGTGCTCTGCGTGATAGACCTCGACACCGTGATGCCGTCGCTCTTCGTGAGCGACTACGGCGACTTCCTGCGCACAGCTGCCAACACCATCGCCGAAGACTCGCCCGAGTACGAGAAGATCGATTTCCGCATGGACATCTTCGAGGCATTCACACGCGGCTACTTAGAGTCGGCACAACGTTTCCTCACTCCGCTCGAAGTGTCGCTCCTGCCCTACGCTGCCGAGCTCTTCCCCTACATGCAGTGCGTGCGCTTCCTTTGGGACTACCTCTCGGGCGACCACTACTGGAAGTGCCAGTATGCCGAGCATAACCTCACACGCGCCCGCAACCAGTGGCATCTCTTCCTCAAAGCAAAGGCACACGAGGCAGAGATGAAGCAATTCATCGAAGCACTTCAGAAGTAATATATCAAGATTTGCCATCCGCGTCGGTCGATACAGACATCCGCGTCGGTCGATACGGACATCTGCGTCGGTCGATACGGACATCTGCGTCGGTCGATACGAGAATCCGCACCGACCGTTACGAGCATCCGCACCGGTCGGTGCGGATCATAAAAGTCACATAATATTTTGCCAGTCTCATCATTTTTCACTAACTTTGCATCCGCTAATGCGCTTGTGGCGGAATTGGTAGACGCGCCAGACTTAGGATCTGGTGTTTTAGGACGTGAAGGTTCGAGTCCTTTCAGGCGCACCCAGAGAAATCCTAACTGCTTGATATTGAGCAGTTAGGATTTTTGCTTTTATGTTTTTGCCGAGTTATCAAGAGCTTACCTGTATAAGTCTCGGCAAAAGTGTCATAATATCAATTTCAACATATTATTTTCACACATAAAAGAGAAAGCAACCCTACAGTTGTGCTTTCTCATTAAAATCAGTTATCTTTGTAGGCGAAATGGCAATAGCTAAATATAAATGGTACAAAGCGAAATACGTCTAAGATAATAAGTGTAACGATAAAAAGATAAGATATGTCAGTACAAAGTGAAGCTGCCCTCGAAAACGGACTTATATCCACTCTTCAAAAGATGAACTACGAGTATGTTCATATTGAAGAAGAGAAGAACCTGTCTGCCAATTTCAAGAAACAGTTGGAGAAACACAACAAGAAGAAGTTGGAAGAATTGGGTCGTACCGAATTTACAGAGTCTGAGTTTGAAAAGATACTTATCTATCTTGAAGGTGGCACTCGCTTTGAAAAGGCAAAGAAACTGCGAGACCTCTTTCCTCTTGAACTGGAAAACGGTGAACGCCTGTGGGTGGAGTTCTTGAACCGCACTCACTGGTGTCAGAACGAGTTCCAAGTTTCCAATCAGATTACGGTTGAGGGCAGAAAGAAATGCCGTTACGATGTGACGATACTTATCAACGGATTGCCATTGGTTCAGATAGAACTGAAGCGCAGAGGTGTAGAGTTGAAACAGGCATATAATCAGATACAACGCTATCACAAAACTTCTTTCCATGGACTGTTTGATTACATCCAACTGTTCGTCATATCCAATGGTGTAAACACTCGCTATTTTGCAAATAATCCGAATAGCGGATATAAATTCACTTTCAACTGGACAGATGCAGCCAATGTGCCTTTCAACGACTTGGAGAAGTTTGCCACAGTGTTCTTCGACAAGTGTACATTAGGCAAGATTATCGGTAAGTATATCGTCTTGCATGAGGGTGACAAGTGTCTGATGGTGCTTCGTCCTTATCAGTTCTATGCAGTGGAGAAGATTCTCGACCGTGTGGAAAACTCCAACGATAACGGCTATATCTGGCATACAACTGGTGCAGGAAAGACCTTGACATCATTCAAGGCAGCCCAACTCGTATCAGAGTTGGACGATGTGGATAAGGTTATGTTCGTTGTTGACCGCCACGACCTTGACACGCAGACACAAGCCGAATACGAGGCTTTTGAACCTGGTGCCGTTGACAGCACTGACAACACAGACGAATTGGTGAAGCGTCTGCACAGCAATTCAAAGATTATCATAACCACCATACAGAAACTTAATGCAGCTGTCAGTAAGCAGTGGTATAGCAGTCGTATTGAGGAAATACGCCATTCTCGCATCGTGATGATATTCGATGAGTGTCATCGAAGCCATTTCGGAGAATGTCATAAGAACATCGTGAAGTTCTTCGACAACACGCAGATATTCGGCTTTACTGGCACACCTATCTTTGTTGAGAATGCGGTGGACGGACATACCACAAAGGAAATCTTCGGCAACTGTCTTCACAAATACTTGATAAAGGATGCCATTGCCGATGAAAATGTGCTTGGTTTTCTTGTGGAGTATTACCACGGCAATGAGGATGTGGATAATGCCGACCAAGACCGCATGACGGAGATAGCAAAATTTATCCTTAATAATTTCAATAAGTCAACATTCGATGGAGAGTTTGACGCATTGTTTGCCGTGCAGTCAGTGCCGATGCTAATCCGTTACTACAAGATATTCAAGAGCCTCAATCCGAAGATTAGGATTGGAGCAGTCTTCACATATGCTGCCAACAGTAGTCAAGACGATGAGCAGACCGGTATGAACACTGGTGGTTTTGCAAGCGAAAGTACGGGCGAAGCAGACGAACTGCAAGCCATTATGGATGACTATAATAATATGTATGGAACAAGTTTTACTACCGAGAACTTCCGTGCGTATTACGATGACATCAACCTACGCATGAAGAAAAAAAAGTCGGACATGAAGCCTCTTGACCTTTGTCTCGTGGTAGGCATGTTCCTCACAGGCTTCGACAGCAAGAAACTCAACACGCTCTATGTTGACAAAAATATGGAGTATCATGGATTATTGCAAGCGTTCAGTCGTACCAACCGTGTGCTCAACGAGAAGAAGCGCTTCGGCAAGATTGTTTGCTTCCGCGACTTGAAGAGCAATGTCGACGCCTCTATCAAGCTCTTCAGCAACAGCGACAATCCTGAGGACATCGTGCGCCCGCCGTTCGACGAGGTGAAGAACGATTATCAGAAGCTCACAACCAGCTTCCTCGCAACATATCCCGAGCCTCAGCATGTAGACCTGCTGCAAACCGAGAACGACAAGATGCAGTTTATCCTCGCTTTCCGCGACATCATAAAAAAACACGCCGAGATACAGATATACGACGAGTTTGATGAGGATGCGCCCGATCTCGGAATGACCGAACAGCAGTTCATGGATTTCCGCAGCAAGTATCTCGACATCTACGATTCGTTCGCTGTCAAGAACGATGATCCAAAGAACGGCTATCAAACTCCGAACGACGAATCTGGCATGGCGTCCGAACCCGACCCGCAACAAGAAGCAGCTACAGGCATGGGAGATATAGACTTCTGCTTGGAACTTCTGCATAGTGATATTATCAATGTTGCCTATATCTTGGAGTTGATTGCAGACCTCAATCCTTATAGCGCCGACTATACCGAAAGACGTAAGCACATCATCGACACAATGATTAAGGATGTTGAACTTCGCAGCAAGGCGAAGCTCATCGACGGCTTCATACAGAAAAACGTAGACAACGACCGCGACAACTTTATGTCTCGCAAGCAGAAAGCCGACGGCACAAGCGACCTCGAAGAACGTCTGAACAACTACATCGTCACCGAACGTAACAATGCAGTCAATACGCTTGCAAAGGATGAGGATTTGGATGCTTCCGTGCTCAATCATTACCTCTCCGAATACGACTACCTGCAGAAGGAACAGCCCGAAATCATACAGGAGGCATTGAAAGAGAAACACTTGGGACTGATAAAGAAGCGCAAGGCGTTCACACGCATCATGGACAAACTAAGAACAATAATAAAAGTATTTAATTGGGAATAAAAAAACAAAAGATATGTCAGAAGAGCTTCAGCAAAATTTAAGAAACCAACTTTGGGAGGTCGCAAACAAGCTGCGCGGCAATATGTCGGCAAGCGACTTCATGTATTTCACTCTCGGCTTTATCTTCTACAAGTATCTGTCGGAGAAGATAGAGAAGCACGCCAACGACGCGTTGGTCGACGACGAGGTGACGTTCAAGGAGTTGTGGGCTATGGAGAAGGACGAAGACGTAGAGGCGTTGCAGGAAGAGGTGAAGACCGAATGTCTGGAGAATATCGGCTACTTCATTGAACCAAACTTCCTGTTCTCGTCTGTCATTGAGAGCATTAAGAGAAAGGAGAACATCCTGCCTTTACTTGAACGCTCGTTGAAGCGTATCGAGGACAGCACTCTCGGACAGGACAGCGAAGAAGACTTTGGAGGTCTGTTCTCCGACATTGACCTTGCTTCACCAAAATTGGGTAAAACTGCAGATGACAAGAATACTTTGGTCAGCAATGTTCTTCTTGCACTTGATGATATTGACTTTGGTGTAGAAGCATCGCAAGAGATAGATATTCTCGGTGATGCCTACGAGTATATGATTAGCCAATTTGCCGCTGGTGCTGGCAAGAAAGCTGGCGAGTTCTACACGCCGCAGGAGGTGAGCCGTATCTTGGCAGAGATCGTAACCATCGGTCACGCTCGTCTGCGCAATGTCTATGACCCAACTTGTGGTAGCGGCTCGCTGTTGCTCCGTGCAGCAAGCATAGGTCACGCCAACGAGATTTTCGGACAGGAGAAGAACCCTACGACCTACAACCTGGCTCGCATGAACATGCTCTTGCACGGCATCAAGTTCAGCAACTTCCGCATAGAGAACGGCGACACGCTCGAAGCCGATGCCTTCGGCGACACGCAGTTTGACGCTGTCGTTGCCAACCCGCCCTTCTCTGCCGAATGGAGCGCAGCCGACAAATTCAACAACGATGATCGCTTCAGCAAGGCAGGACGCTTGGCACCACGCAAGACAGCCGACTATGCCTTCATCCTCCACATGATATACCACCTCAATGAGGGTGGCACAATGGCTTGTGTCGCTCCTCATGGTGTGTTGT
>OCHM01000757.1_pt1 | contig 18293 bp, 10 predicted proteins | sample 1538901 | NCBI WGS metagenome assembly OCHM01 (sample SAMN04571734, study PRJEB22368) | human gut metagenome | biome: human gut; material: stool | host: Homo sapiens | place: Luxembourg | collected 2012-11-08 | reverse complement strand
GATGAATTGATTTAGTTCTCCGGAAACTAAGTTCTTTCATGAATACTATCTAATGTATTTAAATAAAAAAGAGTATCTAACTAAAGATACTCTTTAAATATGTGTGAATAAAGTGAACTATTCTAACTCCTATAGGCTTTTGGGAGGATATAATGCGTCCCACCACTCGGGTTGGTCTTTCAGCCATTTAGCGAACCATGCGTAAATCGTGTTATTCCACAATATTCGTTTGTCATAATCCAATATATGGTGATTTTCTCCTTCTACCTGGACAAACGCTGTAGGCTTACCCAATAATTTTAATGCGGTAAACATCTGGATGCTCTCTCCAATCGGAACATTCGTGTCTGCGGTTCCATGTAAGAACAAGATCGGGGTATTGATCTTGTCTGCGTTAAACAGCGGACTTTGTAAAGTGTACATATCCCGGGCATTCCATGGATAACTGTTAGCGCTAGCCAACGAGCTGTATGAATATCCCCAGTAACCTTCTCCCCAATAGCTGGTGATGTCGCTGATTCCCGCATGAGACATGGCCGCCGCGAATATATCTGTTTTTGTTTGTAGGTATTGAGTCATGAAACCTCCGTATGAAGCCCCCATGCAACCGATTTTCTTCGTGTTGACAAAAGGATGCTCCTCACAGAACTTTTTCGTGCCTTCGATGATCTCGTCAGCGGTAAGTTTACCCCATGCGTTGACATGGCGTGCGGAGAACTCTTGGCCGAACCCTGTCGCTCCACTGGGCTGTATGATGTAGACGATGTACCCTAAGCCGGCGTATATATGCGAAGGATAACGGCTTTCCATCCGGGCCGTAGGAGTTGTTCCTCCGTAATAATTCACGATCATCGGATATTTCTTGGTCGCGTCAAAATGAGGAGGAAGATAGAAGCGGCCGTAAATCGTATCCCCTTGGGCGGAGACGAAATTCCAATCTTGCACTTCTCCTAAAGTGACGTCTTTCAAGATCTCTTTGGAGAGATCGATCAAGCAGGAAGAGGCGTCGTTTTTCAAGTTATAGGTATAAAGCCTTTGGGAATTGGAAGCGCTTAATCCGAAATAAACCATTTCGAAAGCTTGATTGGCGATGGAGTAATCGGAGATGACATCTTCCTTGGCTTGAAGTTGCTTAATCTTTCCGTTGGACGGGTTTAGACTATACATGCGAACACGGTCCTTATCTTTCGCCGTGATATAGATTTGTTTATCGAGGGCGTTCCACTCGTAGGAATCGACAGAGGGGTCAAAATCTTTCGTAAGCGGCTTTATACTTTTATCTGCTATATTGTATAGGAATAATTGCCCGTCGCTCGTATTGGATGTCTGTCCTTCTTTGATCTTTAATCCGATACCATCGAAAGCCTCTCCAGACGCGTCAACGAGTAATTGGGTGGCATCTGGGGAGAAAACGGCACGGCTTACGAATTTCTCACCTTTTATAAGGGTATCCACATGCATGGTTCGTAGATCCATCTTATATATATATGTACGTGAGAAAGGGCGCTCCGTTAAATTCGGTTCCCTGCGACTGAATAGCAGATAGTGGCCGTCTTGAGATACATCGTTGATGTAAGTAGAAGTATGTCCATAGGTGAGCCGTTGGAACAATCCGGTTCGCAGGTCATATTTATGGATAAACATACGGTTTCTCCATCCCGGTTGGCGATCATCCGGCACCAGTATCTCTTGGATCTCTTTTCGTTCTTGCGGTCCTTTCTCCCGTATGGAGAATAATAGATAGTCCTCGGTAGGTCCGAAACTGAAAGAACCCTCGGGCAATTGGCTGGCAAGGATGTTCTCCTTTTTACTGGTAGGGTCTAAGGTCACCAATTCCGTGCCTTTCATCCCTTTCCGGGTGTAATAGGCCAGATTGCTTTTAGGCATCCAGCGTAAGCACTGTCCGTTCTCAACCAATACGGAACCGGTAGCCTTGTCTAGTATCTGGGTAAATGAGGACTGCTTTCCACCGGGATAGGTTTCTTGATAGGAGACGATAATGAGTTTTCCATTCGGGGACAGGCTGGCGGATTGGATACGTTTACCATCAAATACATCACTTAATGTATAACGTTTCTCCGGATTGACGGTCGCGGTTACCACCGCGTCTTTTTCCGGGTTGAATGAGGCTTTTAAGGCATTCTCTTTGTGGCTCTCAGATAAATATTTAATTACGATTTCATAGCGTTGCGGCTCCAAGGTCAACGAGGCTTCTCCTTGGGTTAGTTTTGTGAGTTGTCCATCCACGTAGACTTCTGAAATCTCAGGGCCATTGATCCTTAAGGTACCTTTTGTATAGCGGTCACTATTCAGGTAGAAGGAAACCAAATGTAGCGCGTAGGAAGAGGCCGAGGTTGGTAAGGTCAGCTCTCCGGAAGACGCCGCGTCAAGGGTTTGTCCGCTTTGGGAAAGGTTGCAGAAAGGAACGGTCGTGTTCAATAGTTCCTTGTCAGAGAATCTCTTACTGTTTACATCCAGGCTATCTGCCAAGAAGGGTTTCTTCACCTCGTAAGGGCCGGCGTAATTATAATGTCGCACGACAACCTCATCCGCCCATAGTGAGCAACAGGAGCATAGGGCTGAAAGAATTAAGATGTTTTTGTTTATCATGATATTTGTTATTTAGTTTAAAATAAGAAAGCGAGATGGCGGGTATCTCTCAGCCATCTCGCTGTATCATTATCTTATAAGATTTCTATCTCATCTACGAACAAGAATGCGGGGCTTCCGGCACCACCGTGCCATTTTGGTAGTTTGCTGCTGTTGATGATAACCTCGACATGGCGAGCCTTTACCGGGGCGAAGGATATCTCTTGGGGATATAATCCGTCCTTGTCGTTTTGGGTCAGCCCCGGGATTTTCTTGGATGCTACTTCCTTGAAATTCTTGCCATCGTCGGATACCTTTACGGTTACGGCGGAGGCTCCCATGATCCAATCGCCTTTTACCACATTCGTATTGAAAGATACCTTTTGGATTTCGGTTGATTCCTTTAGATCGATCGTGGCGTCAAGGTCTTTTCCTTGGAAACCCAGCCAATGGCCGGTCTTGTAATTGCTTCCTCCACGTAAGCCGTCTACCAATACCTGTGCCCCGTTGAAAACGTATCCTTTGCTGGGTTGCTCTTTCAAGGTGATGGGCTTCATCGTCGCTTTATTGAAGAAGATATCTTCTGAGAAGATGCGGCTCGTACCGTTCGGACGGACAACGATCGCCTTGAATTCGCAATCTTGGTTGATCTGTACCGGGCCTTCATACTTGATGCTGGCGATCGTAGGATCGCTACCGTCTACCGTATAATAGATATCTCCTTCACCCAACTTCGTCAAGGCTATGTCGAGTGTTCCGTTCTCCGTATTGGTGGTCAGGGAGGCGTTAATATCGAAGATATGCTTTCCGTAATTATATCCCAAGCGATCGTAAAGTTGTGTCATGCGGGCCACACGGGGCAGGAACGTCTGATAATCTTTCTTGGACGGATCGCTCCACTGGATATCGGCTACGGCATCGATACGGGGCATGATCATGTATTCTACCTGTGAGAAGGTCGGGATATATTCCGTCCAGAGGTTGGCTTGCGCCCCGATCACGTACTTCTGGTCTTCAGGAGAGATACCGGCTGTCGGCTCAAAAGAATATACTTTCTCTAACGGCAAGTAACCACCGATAGCTTCGGGCTCAAGATCCGTATCCGCTGATTGATAGTAATCCAGATATACATATGTATTCGGTGTCATGACCACGTTATGCTTTTGCTTGGCGGCCTCGATACCTCCATCCATGCCTCTCCAGCTCATTACCGTGGCATTCGGGGCCAAGCCTCCTTCTAGGATCTCGTCCCAGCCGATGATATGGCGTCCTTTGCTCTCCACGAATTTCTCCATGCGGGAGATCACGTAGCTTTGCAAATATTCCTCGGCGGAATGCTTCTTATCTCCCTTGATACCTTCCGCCTTGATGCGAGCTTGGCATTTTGGGCATTTCTCCCAACGTACCTTCGGGCACTCATCACCACCTACATGGATATATTCGGACGGGAAAAGATCGATGACCTCGCTCAATACGTCTTCTAGGAATTGCATGGATTTCTCGTTTCCGGCGCAGATCACGTCGTCGGCTACTCCCCATTGACCCCATACGTCATAAGGGCCCCCGGTGCATCCCAGTTCCGGGTAAGTAGCCAAGGCTGCCAATTGATGTCCCGGCATATCGATTTCCGGGATGATCGTGATATGGCGTTCAGCGGCATAGTTGATGACATCGCGAATCTGGTCTTGTGTATAGAAGCCCCCGTATTCTTTTCCGTCATATGTTCCGGAGTTATGGCCGATCACGGTTTCCTTACGTTTAGATCCGATCTGTGTCAATTCCGGATATTTCTTGATCTCGATACGCCAACCTTGGTCATCGGACAGATGCCAGTGGAACGTATTTTGGTTGTGCAAGGCAAGGATATCGAGATACGTTTTTACCGAATCCACCGGGAAGAAATGGCGGCTGACATCCAGCATCATGCCTCTATAGGCAAAACGGGGATAGTCGTTGATGGTAGCTGCCGGTAATTCTACGTTCATCCCTTGGGCCGTGGCCGGGATCGATTTACGTAATGTCTGGATACCATAAAATACGCCGGCATCCGTGCTTCCGGCGATCCGTATCCCGTTATCGCTAACGGTCAGTTGATATCCTTCCGGATTCTGGATGCTTTGGTCGATAACGAGGCTGATCCCCTTACCGGGCTGGCCGGTAGCGGTTGCTAATTCATAGCCCGTGATTTCCTTGATATAAGAAGCGAGGAACTCGGCGTTCTTCTTCATCTTATCATTGCCCTCCGGATAAAATATCTTCGTGGATGGACTTAGGACGAAAGGATTTCCGTTCGTCAATGTTACTTCTTGTGGCAAAGGCACTACTCCGTAATCTCCTTTTACGGCCTTACCACCGGAGCAAGCGATCATTCCCGTGCAAAATGTCAGGACGAGCGCTAGTTTGCTTAGGCTGTTCATGTGTTTAGAGTTTAGAACGTAAAACAATAATTGATTCAGTATCACCGCCCAAAGATAAAAAGAATTAGCCGTTTTATCTAATGCTTTTACACTTTTGATGCGATAACCTTAGGGACTTTGTCTATATATAGAGACTATTTATCAACTGGTGCATGATCGTCCACCAGTTGTTGCATGATCATCCAACAGTTGGTGGACGATCATGCAACGGCTGTTGGATGATGAATACTTCTATAAGAAATGTCTAAGGAATATGGAAGAAACACCTAAGGTCTAAAGGGAAAAGGGCTAGGGACTAAGGGAAAAGAAACGTCTTCTTGAGAGGTATTTCCTTGTCTTTCTTATAATATGTATTCACACGTTTTACGGTTGTGCAGCGGATGTAAGCGTCATGGCAGTAGATGAGCGCTTGCCCTTTTCGGGAGGCTTCAGCAAGTATGCGCAGTTTCTCGTTGTATGACGTGATCGGATACGTATCGTAAGCCGAGATCCATTCCGGAGATACGCTGGCTACAAGGGGGATAACATCCCCGGCAAAGACAAAAGTCCGGTCCTCCGTATGGATATAGGGAACAATTTGTCCCGGAGTGTGCCCATCGTACAGGCGTAGCTCTATAGTGGGGCAAATCGATGTGTCGGCATCTAGCAGCCGTAAGGAATTAGCGTCTGCGACGGCTTGCATATTCTCGATGAAATAGGAATCTCTCTCCAAGGCGTTCGGATGAAGGAAATTCTCCCATTGCTTGCGGCTAACCCAGTGGTTCGCATTTGGGAATGAGAGAAATAAATGTCCGGTAGATTCATCCTTTTGCGTGGTATAACCGCAATGATCGAAATGGAGATGAGTGAGGACAACATCCGTGATTTCCTCCGGTTGAATTCCCCGGTTTCGTAGTTCCGTGCCGAGGTCTATCAAGTTGAAGAAGCGGTAATAACTTAGTTGTTTTAAGTGTTTATTTCCCGCTCCGTTATCTACTAGGACGATGCGTCCGTCATCTGTTTTTATGACAAGGCTACGCATGGCGAGCACGCAACCATTTGTCTCGTCGCTCGGATAGCGACGGCTCCAAGCGCTTTTAGGAATGGCCCCGAACATGGCGCCTCCGTCGGCGTAGAAGTAGCCGGTATCGATGATTTGTAGTTTCATGGTTTCTGCATTCTTTCTTTGGGGGAGTAAAGGTATGGTTTTTATCATACTCAATAGTATAATAAATGTGAAAATGACTGGTTTAAACGTTCGTTTAGACTAGTCGTCCGCGAAGTTAACCATTAATTTAAATTAAGCAACATTCATTTAAATCATTTTTCGATTCTATTAGTAATAAGACTTATAATCAACACATTACATCCAATATTAAAATTGTGTCAAATGCACTATCCCATCCATCAAAATGACTAGTCTAAACCAACGTTTTAGCTAGTCATTTTTATTAGGGACTGCGCTCAGAGATAGCAGAAAGTAGGTTTTTGGTGTTTGAATATTGTTAATCTCAATTAATTATAACCATTTAATAATAAAGATGGAAAAATGTAGTAAGAAGAGCAAGCAATTGTGTTTAAGCTTGTTCAAACCAAGTGTTATGATGCTTACCACGGGATTCCTATGTATGGCCTCCTTTCAAGGATTGGCGGCTGTGGAACCCTCGCACAACTACGGACCGAATGTTGAATCGGTCATGCAAAATGGTAAGACTATTACGGTTAAGGTTTCAGATTCAATGGGTGAGTTGATCGGCGCGAACGTGTTGGTCAAGGGAACTACTATCGGTAACGTAACCGACATGAACGGCTCGGTTACGTTGCAAGATGTGCCCGCAAACGCTGTTTTGGAAATCTCTTATATCGGTTACACGACCAAGGAAGTCCCGGTTGGCAGTCAAAGTGTTATAAATGTTACGTTGTCGGAAGATTCCCAGGCTCTTGAAGAGGTCGTGGTCGTAGGTTACGGTACGATGGAGAAGAAGCAAGTGACCAGCTCCGTTACCTCATTGTCTGCCGGCGATATGATGAAGGGTGTGGGTGGTGCCGATATCACCAGCTCTTTGCAAGGTAAGATCAGCGGTTTGATCTTGCAAAATAATGGTAGTGCCAATGGTACGACCACGATCCAGTTGCGTGGTTTGACCTCTATCAACTCTGGTAAGGCTCCATTGATCGTTGTCGATGGTTTCCCGGGAGGTGATATTCGTGCCTTGAACCAAGACGATATCAAATCTATCGATGTGCTGAAAGATGCTTCCGCTGGTGCGATCTATGGTACACGTGCTGCTTCGGGTGTGATCTTGATCACAACGAAGAGTGGTTCTAACACGAATGGTAAAGTAAAATTGAATTATAGTACTGAGCTTTCGAAGAAACAAAACTATGGCCGTCCGGATATGATGACCGCCGATGAATATCGCAATCGTACGGACGTGAATATCACTGATTACGGGCAGAACGCTGATTGGTGGGACGCTCTTTTGCAGAAGGATAACTTCTCGCAAAAACATCACCTCTCTTTGGAGCTAGGTACCGAGAACGCACAAGTGTACACCTCTTTCTTCTATGAGACCAACGAAGGCATCACGATTAAGGATAACCGTAAGGACTATGGTGGACGCTTGAATGCAAACTTTAAGCTGTTCGATGGTTGGTTAGAGATCCGTCCGATCGTGGATTATCGTCAGACTGCTCGTACTTCCGATGGATCGGATGAGGATAAGAAGGCAAACTTCAAGCAGGCGTTGTATAATAACCCGACTCGTTCGCCATTTGACCCGGAAAGCCCGACAGGCTATAATGTGTGGACTGGCGAGACATTGGACTATAATATCGTAGCCGACCGTATGTTGACCGACTATGAGGGATTGGACAAGTGGTTCAAGCCTGAGGTTACAATGAAGTTGAACATCAAGCCCATTGAGGGATTGAGCTATTCTCAGACATTGGGTTACGAGAACCGTCAGTGGGAGCTCCACCAGTTCCGCTCTCGTTACCACCGCGATGAGGTGACAAACAACCGTGGCGGTTGGGCTAAACTTGAGTTCTCAAAGACTGAGCACCTTACATCTGAGGGTTACTTCACATATCTGAAGGAGTTCAAGGGTGGCCATAGCTTGAATGCCGTTGCTGGTTACTCTTATTTCGAGAAGAATGGAGAGAATTTCAATGCTGAGAACTATGACTTCGGTGTTGAGGGACTGAAATATTGGGACTTAGGTGCGGGTTCATATCTGACAGATGGTAAGGCTGCCATGGGATCAGGTAAGAATATCACAGAGCGCCTGTTTGCATTGTATGCTCGTGCCAACTACTCTTACAATGACAAATATATGGTTTCTGCCACAATCCGTCATGAGGGATCATCAAAGTTTGCCGCCGAGAACCGTTGGGGTAACTTCTGGGCGTTGTCCGGAGGTTGGCGTGTATCTGCCGAGGAGTTCATGAAGGAGTTTGACTGGGTGAGCGACTTGAAGGTTCGTTTTGGTTATGGTGTTACAGGTAATAACGACTTCGATGCTTCCTATATGGCTAATACGTTGAGCCGCGACCAATACTGGATGCTTCCTAGCGGAAGCTGGGCTTATGTCTATGGTCCGAGCTCTAACGTGAATCCTTATTTGGGATGGGAGGAGAAGAAGGAGTGGAATATCGGTGTGGACTACTCATTCTTTGGCAACCGTATGTATGGTAAGTTCGATTACTATCGTCGTAAGATCGATGGTATGATCTACGAGGTGAATGTTCCACAGCCACCGTATCCAAATGGCAAGCAATGGCAGAATATTGGCGAGATGGAGAGTAAAGGATGGGAGTTCGAGGTTGGTGGTGACATCATCCAGAATAAGGACTTCACTTGGACTTCCAGCTTGAATATGAGCCATAACTCGGGTAAGATCCTTACGATGTATGGCAACAATTCACGTATGGATGGTAACGCTATGGATGAACCGGGATGGCCGGGCGATGCCGCTCGTATTGAAGAGGGGGCAGAGATCGGTGCGTTCCATATGTGGAAATTCGCTGGATTCGACGATAAAGGAGACTTCCTTTTGTACAATAAGGATGGTGAGGTTATACCTGCTTCCCAGAAGAGTGTAGACGACAAACAATATATCGGTAATTATCTGCCCAAGGTGATGATGGGATGGAACAATACCTTTACTTATAAGAATTTTGACTTGGGTATTAATATGCGTAGTTGGATAGGTTTCGATGTCTTGAATACTTATCCGATGTACTTGGGTATCCAGGGACAGAGTGGTGCCGGCCAGTGGAATCTTTGGAAACCGGCGCTTGACGATCCGAAGTTTAAGGACATTCGCGGCGTGAAGCAGCTTTGCGATTACTTCTTGGAGGATGGCTCGTTCTTGAAGATAGATGCGATTACGTTAGGTTATACATTGGCGTTGAATAAGTATACAAAATGGGCAGAGCGTCTGCGCGTATATGGAACTGTCGGCAATGTAGCGACTATTACAGGATATAGCGGACATAATCCAGAGGTAGATATCACAGGCTGGACAGGTGGTACCGATAAGGTTTGGAACTGTGACCCGATTGTCCGCACATACACTTTAGGTATTCAAGTAACATTCTAAAAAAGGTAAGAAGAAAATGAAAATTAGCAAGATAACAAATTGGATGGTAGCCGGGGCTGCTTGCTTGCTGCTGGGTACCTCATGTGATGTGGATCCTACCTTCTATTCGCAGGTTGTTCCCGACACGTATTATACGAATGCAGACGCGATTTGGTCGCGTTTTAATCGTCCTTTTACGCATTGGCGTTGGTGGGTAGCTCATAACGACGCTCGTGTGCGCTTGATGGAAGTGGGAACTGATGCTATGTGTGTGCCTACTCGTGGTAATGACTGGTTTGATGGCGCCGTTTATCAGAACATGCATCATCATCATTTTATGGATGATATGAGCCCGATGAAGGATGGATGGGACTTGACGACGATGGGTGTGGCTCAGTCGTGGAGTGCCTTGGAGGATTTGGAGAATATCGATTTCGTATCGGTGGGCTTGACTGAGGAGGATCGTGTATCAATGATTAATCAGTTGAACGTATTGGCTGCCTCTTTTTATTTGGATGGTTTGGACATGTTTGGTGGTATGCCTCTTTACACATCTACGAAGGAGGATGTGAAGGCTCGTGCTACAGATGTGGAGACTTTCCATTTTATCGACTCCTTGTTGGATGTATCTATGCCGAATCTTCCGTTGAAGGAGACCTTGGGAGCACCCGAGACGAACGTTATCCATCGTGCTGTGGCTGCGGCTTTGAAGGTTCGTTTGTATTTCAACGCTGAATCGTATATCAATAAACCGATGTATGAGGAGGCCGCTAAGATTTGTCAGGATATTATCGATGGAAAGTATGGTCAGTATAAATTGGCCAACCATTTCACCGAGATCTTTGGTTGGGGTAATGAGACTTGCCCGGAGATTATCTGGACAGTACCTTCCGAGAATGCCAAAGGTGAGACGGATGGTGGTTTGACTGCCTTCACTCTTCCCTATAATTTCAAGGATTTCTTAGGGGGCTTGCAGGATGCTAGTGGTAATAATGGGCTTTGCCTATGCCCTAGTCGCGATCCGGAGGGTAACTTGTATAAGTTTAACGTAGGTAATCCATACGAGACATTCAACGACAAGGATATCCGTAAGCAGCAGTATGTATATGAGGGTGGTCGCAAATACCGTGGTATGTTTATCGTTGGTGAGTTGCAAAACCCGGATTTCCCCGAGTACAAATGCTTGGGTGCCCGCGAGTATGCCGGCAAGGTCTTGAATGTCGTAGACCAGATCGCTCATATCAGCCAGGTGGGCAATACGGTAGCCAGTCTTAAGGATCTGACTTCTACGATTGCCGATGCAGAGGAGAACTCAGGCGTGCGTGTTCTTAAATTTAGTCCTCTGCCTAATCAAGATGAGTTCAAGGAACGTTTCAACCCAGATTGTCCTGTAATTCGTCTGACAGAGATCTATTATACTTTGGCGGAATGTAAGATGCGTTTGGGCGATAAGAATGGTGCGGCCGATATCATCAACTCCATCCGTAAGCGTAACTTCGAGGGTGGAAACGACCCGGATCCTGTTACCGCTGCCAATTTGGATAAATACCGTATGCTGAAGGAATGGATGCAAGAGTTCTTGCGCGAGGCCCGTCGTCGCACGGACTTAATCCGTTGGGACGCATATGTGACAGAGGATTGGTGGGATCATAAGGCTACGAACGATGAGAAATACAATCGTTATCCATTGCATCAATTGTCATTGGGTGCGAACCCGTTGTTGGAACAGAACCCGGGATATTAATAAGTTAAACTTAATATAAAAAAGGAGGTATGTCAGTTGGGCATACCTCCTTTTTTTGATATGGTGTGGAAAACGCAGTAGTACTTACTTAACCGGAGAATATATACTTCATCGGGCAAGTAAGTATATATTTGTAGACGAAGTAAGTACTACTGCGTTTTCTGGCATATAATTTTGATCTGCTATTAGTTCTTATTCAAAATGGGAGGAATTGCGTTTGATCGAGCGTTTTTTCCTGCCAGTCAAGCGTATTGTCAAGGAAAGTTTTTGAGATCATATGTTCTTATCTTGTTCTGATAAAAAGGAATGTCTATCTTTGTTCATGGTAAGTATATCTAAACGATCATCGCTATGAACCAGACAATTTATCCCATCGGCATACAGAACTTTGAGAAGATCCGTAAAGACGGTTATCTCTATATTGATAAGACAGCTTTGATTTATCAGTTGGCTAAGACCGGAAGTTACTATTTCTTGAGTCGTCCGCGGCGTTTCGGCAAGAGTCTCTTGCTATCTACGTTGGAGGCCTATTTCCAAGGGAAGAGGGAGCTGTTCGAGGGGTTGGCGATGGAACGGTTGGAGAAAGACTGGGAGGTATATCCGATCTTGCATTTGGACTTGAATGCTCGTCATTATAAAGATACTGCCGCTCTGACTAGTATCTTGAATGAGTTCTTGGAGAAATGGGAGGCTTTATATGGAACGGAGAAACAGGATCGTGCCTTGGAGGAACGTTTCAGTTATGTGATAGAACAGGCTTACCGCCAGACCGGGCATCGTGTGGTGATATTGATTGACGAGTACGACAAGCCTTTGCTGCAAAACCTGCACGATGAAAAGACGCAAACGCAATTGCGGAATATGTTGAAGCCTTTCTACGGCGTGTTAAAGACGATGGATAGAGCCATTCGTTTCGCTTTGTTGACAGGGGTGACGAAGTTTGGTAAGGTAAGCGTGTTCAGCGATTTGAATAACCTTATGGATATCTCGATGGACAATCGCTACGTCGAGATATGTGGCATCACGGAGAAAGAGATACATGCCTACCTAGAAGAGGAGTTGAAGGAGCTGGCTGAGACACAGGAACTGGATTATGAGGAAACCAGCCAGAAACTCAAGGAGCGCTATGACGGATACCATTTTACCGCCAAGTCTGCGGGAATATACAATCCCTTTAGCCTATTGAATACCTTCGCCAAGATGGAGTTCGGAGATTATTGGTTCGAGACCGGTACGCCCTCTTACCTCGTTGAATTACTCAAGCATACCCATTACGACCTTTACGAGATGGCGAACACGGAGACTGATGCGGATGTGTTGAACAGTATCGATGCTGCCTCGAAAAATCCCGTTCCCGTAATCTACCAGAGTGGTTACTTGACGATCAAGGATTACGATCCTGAATTTGGTATCTACCGGCTAGGTTTCCCCAACCGGGAAGTGGAAGAAGGTTTCGTGAAATATCTCCTTCCATTTTACACGAGTGTTAGTGCGCCCAAGACCCCTTTCGAGATCGGGCAACTCGTACGAGAGATACGCTCCGGTGATTACGATGCGTTCTTCCGCCGTTTACAAAGCTTCTTCGCTGATACACCCTATGAGGTGATCGCCGGCCAGAAGCCGGAGCGTGATACGGAGTTGCATTACCGGAACGTGCTTTTTATCGTATTTAAGTTGGTTGGACTTTATACGCAGGTGGAATATCATACCTCACAAGGGCGTATTGATCTCGTTCTGAAGACCGATCGCTATATCTACGTGATGGAATTCAAGCTGAACGGCACCGCCGAGGAGGCGTTGCGTCAGATAGAGGAAAGACAGTATGCGCTTCCCTTTGCGAGTGATCCACGGCAAGTTTTTAAGATCGGCGTGAACTTCTCCTCTGTGACCCGTAACATCGAGCGATGGTTGGTGGAATAATAATCTATTAAGTATATGAACTGGAAACAAACGCTTTTCTGGTCTTTTTCGGCAGCTGCTATTTTTTATTATTTCCTGCTTTTTGGCGTGTTTGTGTTTGTCGGTCAGGAGGAGATGCAATTGTTTATACCTGAGTGGTGGTATATCCGGGAGTTCCTTTTTCAGCCGGGAGGATTTTGCGCTGTCGCCGGGCAATGGATCATTCAATACTACCGGCAGCCTATGTCGGCGGTGGTTCTCATACGGTTTTACTCGTTGGTTGCGGGTTTATGGTCTATAGGATCTTGCGTTGTTTTTCTGACAAGACCTACCTGCTGTTCCTCTCTTTATTGCCGGTCCTGTATCTGGTTAAGATGAGTATTCATGGGGAGTATTTGGTGGACGGGACGGTTGGCGTGGTTTTGATGCTTTTAGCTTTGTCGGTCTCGCTAAAGGTGCGGCGGGCGGGTTCTATTGCCGGATACGGAATTGCCTCTACACTTTTTTTATGTGGGCTGACCGGGCTTCTTTCGGTCTGTTACGCTTTCTTATATACGCTGTTAGCCTTACTCCGCTACAAAACGTCGCGGCAAAGATTGGCCGCCGCTGCCTGCTTGATCCCAGCGCTTTTTATCTATTTGTTTAGCGGATGGTTAGGGATTCCTGTACCTTTGTCTGATGGATGGATGCCGGAAGCCTATCTGGAGATACAGCGATTACCTCATTATTATATGTATCGTGTATGGACTTTCTTTACCCTTTCGATTGTCGGTGTTGCTTTATTTGCTCGCTTTGTTCCGGTGATTGGCGAGAAGAGTAAATGGATGGATCGGGTAGCCCTTGTTGTTTGTCTGATCACGGCGCTGGTATCCATCCGGTTTTGCCTGCCGGAACCTTGGCATGCGCAACGCATGATGCTTGACGAGCTCTCTTTCTTAGCCCGGGAGAGGCAATGGGACGCCATTATTGATAAGTACCGGGGAAAGCAGATCTATAATTATGTTAGCTTAAACTATTTGAATATGTCGTTGGCCCATAAGGGAGAATTGGCCGACCGGATGTTTACTTTCGATCAGAAAGGAACGAAAAGCTTATGTGCCGATTGGAATCAGACCTTTTACATGGATCGTTTATTGAGCGATGTTCATTTTCTTGTTGGCGATGTCTCTTTGTCTGAAAGCTTTGCGATGGACGGATTTACGCAAGCCAAACGTAAAGGGAGTGCCCGCATGATGCAACGTTTCGTGCAAGTTTGTCTGATTAGGGGTGAGGTGGCGCTGGCCAAGAAATATTTGGACTTGCTTGCCGCTATGCCATTCTATAAAGATTGGGCTTGCCGTTATGCTATCTATCTGGTACATCCGGAATTAATGGATAAAGATCCGGAGTTGAGTGACAAATATATGCCTGTTGAGAAAAGGGATCGACTGAGTTTGTCCGTACCTGTCGATTCCTTATGGAGTGGATACAATCTTCCGGATCATCGGATCGGTTGGGAATACCGGGGATGTTATTATTTGTTGGGTAAGAAGCTGGATGCATTTGGCCGATTCTTGGAAGAGACATCTTTCATGAAGGGGGAACCGATACCCCGGCATTTCCAAGAAGCCGGATTGTTGTTGGCGGACAAAGACAGTATATCGCTTTCCTCCTATTCCATACAGCCGGAGATCGTAGACCGATACCGGGAATTCAAGCAGGTTTTGGGACGATCTGCCAACCAAGTGGATGTGTCCTCGATGTATCGACAATTTGGAGATACCTATTGGTATTATTACTATTTCAAGATCTTTAAAGGAGAAGAACAATGAAGCGATTATCTATCTGTTGGATTATAGGTTGTCTTTTGGGACTTGTGGCTTGTAGGCCGGAAGTTCCTGCGCAAGCGGAACAAGGAGAAACTGACGTGTTTCCGGATTACAGGGAAGTTACTGTACCGGTCAATATGGCCCCTCCCAATTTCAAGTTGGTTGATCAACAGCTACAGGGGATAACTCGGTTGAAAACTATGAATAGGGAGTTGATAATCGCAGCCGATCATGGTGTTTTCAACCTGCCGGAAACGGATTGGAAGACCCTGTCGCAGGACGCACAAGGAAAACAAATAGATGTGACGGTTTATTTTCGAGAACCTCAAAGTAATTGGAAACAAATGAGTTTCCCTATCTATGTGTCAAGAGATTCCGTTGACGCTTATTTGGTGTATCGCCGTATTTTTCCCGGATATCGGATGTGGAACGAGATGGGGATTTATCAACGATGTGTTGAAAACTATGTTGAAAAGTCTATTCTTGATAACCAATCGACAAATAATAGTTGTATGAACTGCCATGCCTTTTGTGAGCGACAAGGGGAACAAATGCTTTTTCATCAGAGGGGTTCTCATAATGGGACTTACTTGATTGATCATCGGCAGGTAAAGAAGATTGCGTTGGAACGGGACGGTAAGCTGGCTTCGTTCGTTTATCCGTATTGGCATCCATCCGGCCGGTATGTCGCTTTTTCTACCAATGAGACCCACCAAGACTTCCATCTTTCCGATGAGAATCGGATTGAGGTATATGACGTGGAATCGGACGTGCTGATCTATGACACGGAGAAGGAGAGGGTATTCAGTTCGCCATTATTGGCTTCCATGGCGTGTTATGAGACTTTTCCCACTTTTACTCCGGATGGTAACTATCTGCTGTTCTGTTCGGCGGATTCTGTCTGTATGCCGGAAAATTATCGGGATGTCCGGTATAACCTGCTACGAGTCGCTTTTGATCCGGAAGACGGTTCGATTGGAACCCAAGTGGATACCTTATATAATGCGAGGGAAGCGGGCCGGAGTGTTAAGTTCCCGAGAGTCTCCCCGGATGGGAAGCGGCTACTTTATACGGTGTCCGATTATGGCAATTTCTCTATTTGGCATAAGGATGCGGATTTGTATATGCTGGATCTGTCTACCGGGGCAATCGATTCTTTGCCGGAAGTGAATAGCCCGGATGTAGAGAGCTATCATTCTTGGAGCGGCAATAGTCGTTGGTTTGTCTTTTCCAGCCGCCGGGACGATGGGCTTTTCACACGCCCGTATTTGGTACATGTGAATGAGCGGGGGCAGTGCGGTAAACCTTTCTTGTTACCGCAAGCATCTCCGGATTATTATGAATGCTCCCTGTTCTCGTTTAATGTTCCGGAATTTATACATACTCCGGTTATAATCTCGAAGGAAAGGCTGGTCGAGGCTTCACGAAAAGAAGACACTACGACCATTAAACATATCGAGGGCATCTAATTTTTCACTTCTTTGTGCCGAAGGTATTTATAAAAGTCGTACTTTTGCGCTAAAATCAAAACGATGCGAAAAGTTCATTTGATCTCCGTAACCGAACCTTTGGTTTTAGATCTAGCCCTAGCACTTCGAGAAAAAGGATATGAGGTAAGCGCTTCCGGTTGTGGTCTGACTGAAGAGATGATAGGAAGACTTCATAACGCGGGCTGTACCTGTTATGGGGATGGGTGGTTTCCGGAGAAATTAATAAAAGATATTCACTCGGTGGTTTTGGGTGCTAAAGTAAAGCAAGATAACCCGGAATTATTGCGTGCGAAGGAATTGGGGATGTTAATCCAATCTATTCCGGAATTTATATTTCAACGGACTCGGTCGAAAACTCGGGTTGTTGTGGCGGGTAGTCGTGGAAAGAAGACAATTATTTCCGTGATGGTCTGTGCGTTGCGCCGGCAAAAGTTGGCGTTCGACTATGCGTTGACTAGCAAGGTGGACTCGCTTCCGAATCGGGTACATTTGAGTTATGAGGCACGTATCGCTTTGATCGAAGGAGATGAGCATATCACCTCTGCCTTGGACAAGCGTTTCCAATTGGAATTCTATCGTCCGCATATCGCCATCCTGACGAATTTATCTTGGTCTACCGAGACGGATCATGCGACTCCGGAGGCTTATTTATCCACTTATCAGTCTTTCTCCGTTTCTATTGAGCGGGAAGGGAAATTGATTTATTTTGGAGGTGATGATACTGTCAGTCAGTTGGCAGGGGACGTCCGGAGCGATATCACCGCTATCCCTTTTGAGGAACATCCGGTCGTGGAGAAAGACGGGCAGACTTTTTTGCATACTCGCTACGGAGACTATCCGGTACGGATTCCCAATCGCTATTTCTTGATCAATCTGAATGCTGCACGTTTGGCTTGCCGGCAGTTAGGCGTTAAAGACGCGGATTTTTATCAAGCGTTATCGGAATATAGTTTATCTTTGCCGATATGATAATAGCTAGACAAAAAAGAAAAGAGAATATCGCTGAATATCTGCTTTATATGTGGCAGGTTGAGGACTTGATCCGGGCGAATAAGTTCGATATGGATTCGATCAACCGCACGGTGATCGCCCATTACGACCAGCCCGAGGAGGTGAAGAAGGAAATCGCTCAATGGTACGAGGAATTGATCGAGATGATGCGTAGCGAAGGGGTGATGGAGAAAGGTCATATCCAATTGAACAAGAATGTGATTATTACTTTGACCGATTTGCATCTCCGTCTTTTGAAATCTCCGAAAGAGATGGTTTATAGCGCGGCTTATTATAAGACGCTTCCTTATATCGTACAGCTCCGGGCTAAATCGGGTGGAGAGGATCTGCCGGAGCTGGAAACTTGTTTCGCTGCCGTATATGGCTATCTGCTTTTGCGTATGCAAGGGAAAGAGGTGAGTGCGGAGACGTTAGAGGGTATTAAACAAATCAGCTCCTTCTTGGCGTTGCTCGCCGAGAAATATCGGGAAGATATGAAAGGGGAACTTAAACTAGAGGATTAATAATAGATATAGACATGAAGACAGTTTTGGTAACCGGAGCGAACGGTCAATTGGGAAGTTCTATCCACGCTCGTATCAGCCAGTATCCCGGCTATAATTTTCTTTTTACGGATATAGATACGTTGGATATTTGCGACAAGGAGGCCGTCCGGAAATATGTCTTGGAAAATGATGTTCAATATGTCATGAATTGCGCCGCTTATACGGCGGTGGATAAAGCGGAGGAGCATGAGGATTTGTGTATGCGCATCAACCGGGATGCGGTACGGA